>TARA_B110000902_G_scaffold39804_2_pt1 | contig 29235 bp, 22 predicted proteins | sample TARA_B110000902 | Tara Oceans TARA_B110000902 (sample SAMEA4398009) | marine metagenome | biome: Polar Biome; feature: [SRF] surface water layer (ENVO:00010504); material: water (ENVO:00002006), including particulate matter (ENVO:01000060) such as... | depth 5 m | reverse complement strand
CAGGCCGCGCATAAAGCGGGGTTATCAGCCAATCTAAGATCTTGACGGAACCACATAATCGTTGGTGTGGCACGTTGTTGTAATTCAGTGATCGGATCTACCCCCTTTGGCTACTCTTTTTAGTCGACTAATACGACATAAATTAGCCATCAATGGCTCTAGGCAACCGTACCACAAATCATGCAATTTCATAGACGGAATGGACACCCTTTTTTAGTTAAATTGAACCCATTCAAAGAAGACCAGTCTTGAATCAATGATACGAGCTTTGCTGCATTCACACACTAATAATTCTAGGCGCATTACCAAGAGAGTTCCAACTACCAGAACAATGGGATACCATGCATGTATGTTACAACATCGATTTATAGACTCTGTCCGCAAGCACCCCGATAAGATCGCCTTCAACGACCGCTCCACCGATCGTGAGGTTAGTTATCAGCAGGCGCTATTAGCCACGTTTATTCTAGCCCGCCGCTTCAGGAAACTGGAACGGGGCAGAATAGGTATAATGATGCCCACCTCGTCTGGAGGAGCGCTTGCCATCACCGGGGCCCTCTTCGCGGGTCTTACACCCGTGATGATCAACTACTCTACGGGAGCCGAGAAAAACTGCGCCTATGCGCAACAGCAATGTGACTTTGAGGTTATCATTACCGCCCGAGCACTACTGGAAAAAACTGGTTGCGAAGAATTACCTGGCATGGTTTTCATTGAAGATATTATGGCCAGCCTTGGTGTAGTTGAGAAGGGCATAGCCTTTGCCACATCAAAACTCCCAACCGCACTACTAAAGCGTATTAGTGGCAACCACGATCTTGATAGGCCCGCGGTTATCTTATTCACCAGCGGTAGCGAGAAAGACCCGAAGGTCGTCCAGCTCAGCCAGCAAAACGTACTCTCCAACATTGACGCCTTCTGCGAAATGATGGATGTTTACGGCATGGACAACTTATTGGCAGTCTTACCCTATTTTCACGTCTTTGGATTGACAATAAATCTCTGGACACCGCTGTGCCTAGGAATGACGTCGATCACCTACGCCAACCCCTTAGAATTTAAGACAGTTGCCAAAATAATCAAGGAAACGTCGCCTGAATTGCTGATAGGAACACCGTTATTTTTAGAAGGTTATGTCAAGCAGTCTAACCCCGGTGATTTCTCTAGCATCAAACTCGCGGTCTCTGGCGCTGATAAATGCCCAGAGAGACTGCGGGCATTATTTCGAGACAAACACCAGTTAGAGATCTTCGAAGGTTATGGCGCCACCGAAACTTCACCCGTTATCTCGGTGAATCCACGAGACCGCAACAGACCCGGCAGTATCGGCATACCGATTCCCGGCACCGAAGTGAGAATAGAAAATTACGAAACGGGTGAAGACTCTCCAGCTGGCGAAACCGGCAAGATAATGGTGAGAGGTGCAGGCGTCATGCAAGGTTATTTAAATAATGTAGAGGAGTCTTCACTTAAAATTAAGTCGGGTTGGTACGATACTGGCGACCTTGGCTGCATCGACGAAGATGGATATATCTGGCACAAGGGGCGACTGAAGCGGTTCGTCAAAATTGGAGGCGAAATGATCTCTCTTGTCATGGTCGAGGAAGCCTTGAGCGAGCTGACGGCTGAGCATATCGAATGTTGTGCGGTTGAGCTACCAGACTCTAAACGCGGCTCGAAGATAGTTGCAGTGAGCGATCACGAGATAGACCCTTATGAAACGAATAAGCTCCTCGCCAAGGAAATGTCTAATTTGGCACTGCCAAAGCAGTATGTCGTTGTTGCCAATTTCCCGCGTATGGGCAGTGGCAAAACTGATTTCCGCGGTTTGACTGAGATCGTCAAGCGAATGGACCACGACTAGTTCATGGCATCATCAAGATGAGTTCTTCCGGCATATGTTCAGCCGCCCTACAGAATGATTTCACCATAAAAAACAGTGGGTGTTTGGTCAGCAATAGCCGCACTTTCTGCCAAGTTACAATCAATGGCGCAATATAAGGCCGCCTCCTTTGCGTATTGCTCGTCGCACAAATTTGGATCATTAAATCGAGAATTGCCAGCCAAAAACTGTAGTTAGCCTACTCAAGCGTCAATCCCAATGAAACAGGGTGTTTTTTCACTCCTAGCACTGTCAAATTCCCGATCAACTCACCTGTTATTACACTGCTCCTGATCGCCTATGATGCAGATTTTTAGCCACCAAACTAGAAAAAGCAGCAGCCGGATGCGATACCGAAGACAAAACAACTATTATCTTAATCGTCTTCTGATAACACTCGGTTTAAGATATTGCCAAGCGACTGAATTTTATAAGGTTTGCTGAGCGCACCAGAGAAACCAAAATCGGCGTGATGTGCCATGATTAGATTATTCGCGTGCCCACTCGCGACAATCACCTTGGCACTGGGATCTATCTTTAAAAGTTTTTTTATTGTCTCTTCTCCGCCCATTCCTCCTCGCACGGTAAGATCCAGAATAACGGCGTCGTAGGGCATTTGGTCTTTTAAGGCCATATCAAATTTCTTAATGGCATCTTCACCGTGCCTGGCAAGATCAAAACGGTATCCAAGCTTTTGCAAATACCTCCCTGTTAACTTCCGTATCCGCTGATCATCATCCATCACCAAAACGCGTCCAACGCCGCTGATAATCGCCGCATCTAGATCCAACACTGGAACTGAGGTTTCAAGCGATGCAGGCAGATAAATATGAAAGCTGCTTCCATAACCTAACGTTGACTCGGCAATAATTATACCGCCGTGCTGCTTTATGATTGAATAGGAAGATGTCAGTCCGAGGCCGCTTCCTGTTTCTTTTGTGGTGAAAAAAGGATCGAAAATTTTATCCATTTCTTTCTCTTCGATGCCGATACCCTCATCACGAAAAATAAGGTGTACGTAGCGTCCTGGCGACAGCGACAACTCCGATTCTTCAAAAATATCAGTCGCTTCGACAGTGACCCAAAGCGTGCCCTCGCCAGACATTGACTGGCTCGCATTTAAACCGAGATTGGTGAGCACTTGTTTAATTTGTCCGATGTCCGCATTAATATTCGGCAGATCATCCGCGATTTTAATATTCACTGCGATATTGTCTCCAGCTGCCGCGAGATTTACTGAATCGCGAACAATATCGGGAAGAGCAACAGTAGATTTAACAGGGGTACCTCCGGCAGAAAAAGTGAGTAACCGAAAACTTAACGCAGTGGCGTCCTTGCAGGCCTCAGTGGCAATAGATAACGAGCCGTTATTTCTAAATTCAAGCGGCAGCTCACTTTTGGCAAGATCGATATTGGCCTCAATCGCCATTATCAGATTATTGAAATCGTGGGCAATACCTCCCGCCAGCACACCCAGACTTTCCATTTTTTGTGCACGGAATGCTAGTGCGCGCAGTTCACGCTCTCGATCCTCTGCCGCTCTGCGTTCACTAACATCTCGGGTGACAAATAATAAGCCGGTTGCCTCGCCAGCAGAATCACGTATGAAATTGGCCTTAAATTCACCATGCACCTGATGACCGTCTCTGTGGATATAGATCAGTTCCTGTGTGAGTACGCGATCAGGGTCAGCGAGACCTGACTTTTCTATTTCTAACTGTGTTGTAATTGTCCCTCTCATTAATTTGGCAGATTCGAGTGTCATCTGCTGATGCATCCGTCTACTCTCCCATTCTTTTGGTGAAAAGCCGACAAAGCCCTCTATAGAAGGACTTAGGAATGTCAGCCCGCCTTCTAAATTTGTAGTCCAGACGACATCGGTAGAGTTTTCTGCCAGTATTTTATACCTCGCTTCGCTGGCACTTAGCTCTTCGGTTTTCCGCGTCAAAAACGCTTCCGCTTGCAACGCACTCATTTTTTCAGACTCAGCAATACTCAGATCCCATCGTATGATCCTAAAAAATGCAAAAATTGCTGCCGTAATAAGACTGTAAATGATTAAAAAGTAGAGCAGGGTGTTCGGAAAACCTAATTGAATGACGGGGCTGATTTGGCCAGTAATTTCAAAAGAAAAAACAATAGTGAAACCGATCAAAGAAAGAACGAATGTTGCTATGGTTCCCCAGGATCCTAAGAAAAAGGCGGCGGAAATAATGGCGACCATATAGACACTGATAATTATGTCGTGCACACCCGCGCTTGTTGCACTCACAAACGTGGTACCTGCCACCAGACAAAACGGCAAACCGACACGGACAATAGCCAGCTTTTCAGCCCTTATAGCCATTAGAAAAATAAGGCATGCGATCAGATTAAGCGCAGCTGCCAAGGCCATTGACCAGCTAATGCTGGCTATTGCGCCGGCGATCCAAGCAGCAGCGACCAAATAGATATACGTGTACAAATATGTCTTTATTCGCGAACGTTGTGTAGCGCCGCGAACAGGAGGAATCAATTTCTGCATTATTCCAGTACTGAAAGACATGTACTAGTATTCCCTTGCTATCATCATTGCCATACTTGCCATCTGGTTAGTAACACAGACATTCGTTGAGTAGGATGACCCCACTGGGTTCCACAATAACATCTATACTTCTGGGAGACTAATGGGAATCGAGATCTCAGAGCTTTTCAAACATAAGACGATATGAGCCCACTGATAGACTCTAATTCCAGATCATACATCAAGCTTAACAGACCCTTAGAAGTCTTGAATTTACCCACTCGGCCAACAGCTTTGAAAGCGATTCACTTCGCAGATTGCCTGAGCTAAGTAGCGACACCCACAACGTCAGTAGTTGAGCTGCGGATTGGAGTGCGTTTTCAACGATGGGGGGAATCACCTGAAGCGATCGCTCTTACTATTTCGCAGTGCTAACCAGTTATTGCTGCCAATATTAAATAAGGTTTGAGCTGAGGGTTTAGTAACACCGTTTTATTTATTTTTCTCGACCCTGTTGATTCATTGTGGCGGTCTGAGTCCGGTAACCCCCAAACTGAGTCTAAACAGAAAAATACCGCGGGATATAGCCATGCGGACCTTAGTCGGCGAGCGAACAACTGACATGAGATTTGGCCATGTCATGATGGCGTCAGTAATGCACTTAAATGATAACGATGTAAAATACTTGAGCGCTTACACTCAGTCTGTGGTCATCGAACCCTGATGACCACTAACAAGGCCCACTTGCCCCAGCACGAGACATGATTAAACCGCTAACTCACCGTTCACCGCCCGGCTAAAAATGGTAGCGTATTCAACCGCCGAAAAACAGATCGGATTACCGCCAGCACTCGCGTCCTCAGACGCCATTTGTCCCACCCTATCACTTTCACATTCATCGATACCGATCTCGGCTAAGCTGTGCGGAATGCCAACGCTTTCACGCAGTTGCAACACCCAACGTTGAAAACTATCGTACCCGGGATTTTCAAGCTCCAGATAACGAGCAAGCCGCGCGATTTTTAACGTAATCTGATCGCGATTAGCTTGCAGCACATACGGCATTAAAATAGCGTTAAGCAGACCGTGATGAGCGTCATAAAGTGCCCCCAGTGGATGGGCTAAAGCATGCATTGCCCCGAGACCCTTCTGAAAAGCCGTTGCGCCCATCGTTGAAGCAACCAACATTTGCATGCGCGCAGTTATATCATTGCCATCAGCCACAGCCGTGGGTAAATTTTCTTTCACTAAGCGGATCCCCTCAATCGCAATACCATCGGCCATGGGGTGATAACCCGGAGAACAGAAAGCCTCAAGATTGTGCGACAGCGCATCCATACCCGTCGCCGCCGTTATTGCAGCGGGTAAACTGAGGGTTAACTCGGGATCTAGAATAACTATCTGTGGCTGGATTTTTGGATGAAATATGATTCTCTTTCTTTGGTGGGTTGTATCAGTAATGACCGCTGCGCGTCCAACTTCTGATCCTGTGCCGGCCGTGGTGGGAATCGCAATGACTGGCGCAACTCCACTTTCGTTGACCCGTTGCCAGTTGTCACCTTCGTCCTCAAAATCCCATAGGGGTCGGTGCTGCCCAACCATCAAGGCAGTTGCCTTAGCCGCATCCATCGCCGAACCGCCACCAAAAGCAATAATGCCGCTATGCCCGCCCTTGTTATAGGCCGCTAAACCGTCGGCGACATTTTCACCCGTGGGATTGGCTTTGATATTGCTAAACAGCTCTACCGGAGTCCCCTCAGCCCGGCACCGAGCCAGCGCCATCTTCACCATCGCTAGATCTGCCAGGCCGGGATCTGTTATCAATAATGGCTTTGACATACCCAGAGCTTTACAACAAGTCGCGAGTTGCTCAACAAACCCTGCTCCGGCCCTAATATCCGACGGATAATTCCAATTACCCTTTAGTTCGTATTGCATTTGAAGCCCTTATCATCGTCGCTGTTCAAATAATCTCAAAATAACGGGCCATCTCCCAGTCCGTTACATGACGAGAGAACTCCTTCCCCTCCCATTCTCTTGTCGCCGCATAATGCTCCACAAAGGCGTCGCCAAACAGTTCACGCGCTGCCGCGCTAGCACTTAACGCCGCTGCCGCTGTATAAATATCTCTGCCAAGAGCCAATTCCAACGGGTGTTTTTGCTCATAGGCGTTGCCACGCACCATCTCAGTCGGTTCCATTTTGTGCTCTATCCCATACAGCCCTGACCCGAGGGCCGCCGCTAGCGCAATATAGGGATTAGCGTCGGCCGAACCCAGACGAAATTCTGTGCGTTGAGACTTATCACTACCAGGAATAACTCGCAATGCGGTTGTACGATTTTCACACCCCCAAGTCGCGTCTGTTGGTGCCCAAAAGCCCGGTACCATGCGTGAATAGGAATTTACCGTTTGCGCATACATTGCTAATAACTCCGGCATTAGACGCTGCTGACCCGCGATAAAATGGCGCTGAGTAGCACTCATGTTCATAGGCTGGGACGGGTCATAAAAAGCCGAACCGGAACCATCCCTGCGGCGCAGAGACAGATGAATGTGACCTGATTGCCCAGGATAATCATTCGACCATTTAGCCATAAACGTTGCCATCATCTTGCGCCGCTGAGCCCACACCTTAACAAAGGTTTTAAGTAGGGCCGCCTTATCGGCTGCTGCGCGCGCTGAGTCAACGGTTATTGCAGCCTCTAAAACGCCGGGACCTGTTTCGGTATGCAAACTCTCTATCGGAAAATCCATCTCTTGGGCTAGAGATAGTAGCTCCTCATATATTTCTGAATGCACCGAGTTACGCAGTACCGAATAGCCGAAAAACCCAGGGCTAATGGGTTTCAGATTGCGAAAGCCTTTTTCTCGCACTGTGTCAGGCGTCTCGTCAAACAAAAAGAATTCGTATTCAAATCCGGCAAGGGCGTCAAAGCCCATGTTTTCGGCCTTTTTAACCACTTTTTCAAGTATTGAACGGGGGCAAATATTCGCTGCTTCTCCCTCAAAGTCGCATAAAAATAACAAGCCGTCATTTTCCATAGGAAGCTCTCTGCAGCTTTCAGGGACTATCCGCACGGGCGCATCGGGGTATCCAGTATGCCAACCCGTAATTTTTACATCCGGCGTCTGGTAAAGTTGATCATTAGAATCCCAGCCCAGCACCACATCACAGAAAGCAAAGCCCCCTTCAAGCGCAGAGAAGAACTTCTCCTTGCTCATATACTTACCTCGCAAAATACCGTCAACATCAAATAGGCCGACTTTGATATGCTGTAAACCTCGTTGCTCAACAAGCTGCCGCGCATCAGCGACCGTCTTTACGTCTCTGGCATTCATAACTTTCATGTCCTATTTTTTAACGCTCTGCGTGACGTTAAATTAATTCTTGTTCGGCTCGAGCAATTGCTTCAAATTCTTCTTCGGGAGCACTGGCGACCAAATGATGTCGGCTATAAAGACCAAAATAGGCAATCATCAGAAGATAAATTAATCCACTCCATAACGCGGCTTCCTGATTGACCACAAATGTTGAGGCAAAGGCAACAACCGAGAGAACCAGCGCAATACCTGACGTAAACACACCACCGGGCGTTTTATACGGTCGCAATAAATTAGGCTCTTTTTGACGTAAAACGATATGCGACAGAGTCATTAACGCATAGGAAATTGTGGCGCCAAACACGGCAATGGTGATCATCAAGTCACCCTCTCCCGATAGTGACAATCCAAAACCTATAAACCCTGGCACAATCAGGGACAAGGTGGGAACTTTGCGGCGTCCAGTGACAGAGAGAAAACGCGGTAAATACCCAGCCCTCGACAAGGCAAATACCTGCCGTGAATAAGCGTAAATAATGGAGAAAAAGGAAGCGACAAGGCCTGCAAGACCGACCACATTAACAAACATTGCAGCGCCAGAATCTTCTCCATAGACGCTCTGCAGGGCTCCTACCAACGGCGCTCCATGTGCTTTCATCGCGTCGGCCCCCGCAATGCCAGGCACCAGCACCAGCACAAAACCGCCAAAAACTAGCAGGATAAGCATCGCGGTGATAATACCCCGAGGCAAGTCGCGAGCAGGATCTCGCGCTTCCTCCGCCGCGAGCGGAACGCCCTCAACGGCTAAAAATAGCCACATAGCAAAAGGAATGGCGGCCCATACACCCAAATAGCCCTGAGGAAGAAATGTGCTGGCGCCAGAGGCTGATTCATTAACCGCTATATCGAATAAATTTGCCACACTAAAATGGGGGATAGCAGCGACCACAAACACAAGGATACCCGCCACCGCGATAACGGTCACCACCATCATAAAACGCAGTGCTTCACCCGTACCCAGCAAGTGAATTCCAACAAAAACAGCATAAAAAACGGCATAAACTAATGGGCCGTCAACGCCAATTAGCTCACCGACATAGGCGCCAATGAATACCGCAATAGCGGCAGGAGCAATTACATATTCAAGCAAAATAGCGCTGCCGGTCAGATATCCCCCCCAGGGACCTAAAGCACGACGTGCAAAGGAATAACCTCCACCCGCGGTGGGAAGCGCGGCTGACAGCTCTGCCAGGCTGAGTACTTTGGCGCCATACATAATGGCCATAGCAATTGTTGCTAGCAACATACCACCAAAGCCACCGTGCTCCAGGCCAAAATTCCAGCCGGCAAATTCGCCGGATATCACATAGGAAACACCTAATCCGGCAAGTAAAACCCAGCCTGCCGCACCTGACTTTAGCTGTCTCTGCTGAAGGTAGTCTTCCGGCACTTGTTCGTAATCAACTGAAGAATGTTGCTCTGACATTTGATAACCCTCTAGAAGCTAACGCTTTTAAACAATTGTTAAACGGCTGCACTGACTAAACTCAGTTGGCGCCGGAAAGCAGGCGCGATTTCAGGTTGCACCATACAGTAACACCAAACAAGAACAGTATTAAAGTAACAACGGGGTATTAAACTCAGTGACGTATCGGTTGCTGTATTTAACAGGACAAGGCCACAAAGCCTGCTCTTTTGCTGCTCACCGCGCAGCGTCGGAAGTCGGCTCTATATGGGCCCTAACTTCCAAATTAACGATCGAACACCCCTCAAACTGGGTACATCTAATTTTATGAGGGCCTCAACTTCAGGCCAGACTGGGCTTTCTCGGGTACAGGGATAGCGAAATATTTGGGGAGTTACGTGTAGTCAGGTTATTTTTGAACTCAGAATCTATTCGATAGCGATAATTTGATAGAAAATCTGGCCTTTGCAAGACGAAAAAGATGCGTTTTTTTAGACCCGCTTGGTCGAGTATCATCATGACCCCGCCTGTACATCCGATCTGCACCCTATAGCCGCAAGTGTTATGGCTCGGCGTAACAGCAGCTATAATCAAGACTATGGCACCCGGTAGTCAGCAGAAACGGTGATGTGAATCTGTTTAATACCAACGGCCGGAGATGCAGCTTTCAATCATTGACGGTATACAACTCATCGAGCGTCGGAAACACCAGAACTTGCTGCATCGACTAAATTACCGTGGCTACTGGTACTCTGGCTAGTGACGTTTAGCGCTTACTTAGGAAACACCGCGATTTAAAGAGATCCTATGGAATAGGTAGCCACCTACTCCACCGGCAATCGCTTGCGCGAGCAACCCAACAAAGGTGCGAGTGGCTGCAATACCAGTCAACCCAAGCACCATCTTCATTATAAGGTGAATGGCAACTAAGCCAACAGCACCTGCTAACGCATACAAGATTGCACGCTGCTGAGGAACATACTTTATGATCAACCTGGCAACCGGCATAGAAACAAAATAACTGACTGCGATCACCGGCAGATAGATATTTGTCATGTGCATCACATCATGCAGCGCGGCTTCAAATCGTTGTGCTACAGACACATCAAAGTCCATTGCAATGATACTGGCAATGTTGCCTTGACTAATAAATATTGCACCAAGCACATAGGCTGCGATAACTGCTGCGAAAAAACCAAATACGTTTCTAACTATTGAATTTTGCATTCAAAAAACACCGTTTCCAAGTAATTTTGTTATGATGACTTGAAATTGATGAGAGTGAAAGGGTTATGCGCAATAAACTACTGGCGACAATGTTGGCCTTAACGGTATTCGCGATATCCGTCAGTGCTGCAAATGCGGCTGCGGAGTCAATTAATCAACGCGATAGCGGCTACAAGGTTGAAACCGTTGCCGACGGGCTAGACTATCCATGGTCCATCGCCTTCCTGCCCAATGGCGACTACCTTGTCGCCTTACGGATTGGTGAAGTTCGTCGTATAAGCGCACAGGGCGACATCGGAGAACCATTGACGGGCTTACCCGATACCTATGTAGCCAGCCAGGGCGGTTACTTCGACATTATGCTAGACCCTGATTTCAGCACCAATCAAACCATCTATCTCTCTTTTGCCCATGGTAATGCCGCTGCTAATGGTACCCGGATCGTTAAGGGCACGTTAAACAATATGACCGTTGAAAATGTGCAAACCCTATTCACCGTCTCTCCACTAAAAGATACTGCGGCTCACTATGGTGGCAAGATGATTTTCCTGCAAGACGGGACCATCATGATGACGACAGGCGATGGCTTCGAATACCGCGAGGCGGCACAGGACACGTTTAGTCTGCTAGGAAAGATCATTCGCATCAATAAGGACGGCAGTGTGCCCGACGACAATCCCTATGCAGACGGTAAAAAAGGTGACCCCAGAGTTTGGTCCTACGGTCATCGGAGTCCCCAAGGATTGGCGCTGGATACCAAAACAGGCATTGTTTATATGCATGAGCATGGGCCTCAAGGTGGGGATGAGTTGAACGCCGTCTTACCCGCTGTTAATTATGGTTGGCCCGCAGTTACCCACGGTATCAATTATTCAGGTGCCTATGTCTCGCCTCTGAAATCAGCCCCCGGCGTTGTGGAGCCCTTGACCTATTGGGTACCCAGTATTGCGCCATCAGGGTTGGCCATTTACGATGGCGCTGCTTTTCCTCAATGGCAAGGCGATCTTTTTATCGGTGCATTGGTTGACGAAGAAGTACGGCACCTAACCCTTGAATCGGGCAGAGTTGCCAGCGAGAAGCCTGTTTTTCCTGAGATTGCCGCGCGCATACGTGACATACGTGTTGGCCCTGATGGTTTTCTGTATATTTTGACAGATAGTGACAGCGGCAAAGTTCTGAGAGTTGTGCCTAATTAGGACTTAATAAAGACAACGTGACAATATCAACGTCATATCAACCCCCTTTGCCGGCAGCCATAAAGCGTTAGGTCGGCAAAGCTACCTGATTAAGATAGCGCGCAAAGGGATCCACGCTGGCCTCTCGGTGCCAGGTATATTCCGCCGCATTGGCGATGGCTTCAGCGGTCTCAACATCAAATAGTCTGGCAATGATAGCCAGCGACATATCGATACCGGCTGATACGCCTGAACTGGTGACAACATTACCATCATCAACCCACCGGGCTGATTCAATCCAATCGACGTTGTCAGAACTGTCCACAGCGAGATTAAATACCTGTTTATTTGACGTCGCCTTCTTGCCATCCAAAATACCAGCCTTCGCCAGTAGCGCTGAGCCGGTGCAAACCGAACTCGTGATAGCCGCCGTTTTCGCCCGCTCGGCCAGAAAATCAAGCATCGCTTCATTACCGAGTTCAGCGATCGTCCCCATGCCACCGGGCACTAATATCAGATCCAGCGCTGGCGCTGTGTCAAAACTGTAGTCAGCTAGCACCGACGGCATGGGCGCACCCGACATAGACCCCGCCTTTACCGTGCCTTCTTGCTCGGCAATCATCACCACTTCCAACAGGTCAGCAGGAAGCGCGGTGAACATTTCTAACGGTCCAAACATATCTAACAGTTCAAACCCTTCGTACAAAATTGCCCCAAGTATTAATTTCGACATAACGCTTACTCTCTCATCGATTTTTCTTTAATCGGTCTACTTTACTGGGCATATTGGCCTAAACCATCGTTGCAGTATAGAGACTGTTAATAGTGGTCCATCTGTCATACCCCTGCTCACTATACACAAGCCGCGGGATGTATCCGCTGACCCGTTCAGTAAACGAGCATCTAGCTGCGACTGAAGTGCGGCTCTGCCATGGCAAACTGCTCTGCCGCCTGAGCAAAATCATACATATCCAGCGCCTCAGGGTTATTCTCAGCTATAATTTTAAAAAAGTTCTTAGATGCGCCAACTCCAGTTTATCGGACCATTTATTTAAGGACTTTATGTCCGCAATTTCAAATGTCACTGAACTGATATAACCCAGATAGATGCGTTGTCGTTGTTGATTGTAAAACATTTTATCTATTCAAAAAACAGCATAGGGCTCAGCCCGATTTTTCCATTTTCACCGTTGTAAGAACAGCAACGCCGATCACGAATAACATCGCGATGGAAGCCATACCAATACGTTGAGAATTGAACGTGTCAGTAAAGAACTCCACCAGCATCGGCCCAATCCATACTGTCACGGTACCGGCAATCGCATACAATCCGAAAAACTCACCACTACGCCCCGGTGGTGCAAGATGGACCAGCATTGAGCGACTAGAGGAGATACTAGCCGTAGCCGTGACGGCAACGATGCTAATTGAACCCAGATAAACCAAATCAGAGAGCGATTGGAAAATAATGCCGTCCCAAATTAAAACATTATCTACCAAGCCAAAGAAAAGCGTCTCTCGGGTGATCGATAATTGCAGAACCAGACTGGCAACCATAACCACGATTTCAATGATCAAAGCAATTTTAGGTCCCAGTTTTGTATCGAGCCAGCCGCCAAATAGACCGCCGCCAAAGGCCCATATTGAGCCAAAAATAGCGTAAACAGTCATCTCTAGAATTCCCCAGCCGAGGAATAGTGAAACATAAACAGCACCGAGCGCCAGAAATGCCGCCATAGCGTCGGCATAAAGCATCCGGGCCAGTAGATATTTCATCATCTCCATGTAATGGGCCGCTTCGCGAATGGTTTTGAACACACCCTTCGCGCCGTCCCTAAAGGCGTTAATCCAGCTTGCACCTTTTGTTCCACCGTCGGCTGCAAACAAAAAGAAAGGAATCGAGAACACCGCGAGGAAGATCGCACAAAGGGGCCCCGCAAGCCTCTGGACTTCAAACTTGCTAGCATCTAGGCCAAACAAAGGCTCAGGAAATGGCCACTGGTTCATAGCAGGTAAAGTAAACATCAAAACCAAGCTGAGCATTAACAGTGCAGCCGCTAGATTACCTAGCCCCAGCCCAAGACCAGAAATAGCGGGCAGCGATTTCTGTGCCCCTGCAACCGTCAGCATCGAATTATGTGTAACCTCCGAATAGGTATAGCAAACATAAGCAACCATTAAAACAATGGTTAATGTGGTAGTGCTCAGGCCACTTTCGCCGGGGATTGCGTACCAGAGCATCCAAGACATGCACGTGATGATGCTGAGAAAGATCGCCAAGAGTGGTTTTCGCAAACCACCTCGATCTAATGCAGCCCCTAGAAAAGGCGCGGTAAAAGCCGCGACGAGCCCTGCACCTTTCGTAACCGCCGCAATGGCAGATTGTCCTTTTGCATTAAGTGTTTGCTGTGCTTCTTCGGGAGATAGCCCGTCGAGAATACCACTGGCTCTAACATCCGCCCCGATTATTTCCTTGGCGAAGTAAGGCGCAAAAATATAGATGACAATGAGAACGTAATAAGGGTTACGGGCCCATTCAAAAAAAGCCCAAGCAAATCCGGTTTTGCCTTTCGCACCCCCCGTTCCAAAATGTTGAGCATCGTTAACGGCTTGCGCCGCGATAGCGGGTGCAACAGTATCAGTCATTCAAACTTCCTCATTTACGCACTGCTGGCGATGGTATAGTTGATATACCGTATATTGAGTCCGATATCAGGGTGCTCTTTCAACAGGGTGTCATTTCCGCACGGATAAAAACCTGAACATGAGCAGCACTTTATTTTTTTAGATGCTCGCCAGGCAATTCCTATTAGCTCATTTTAACCAATAAATCGCGCTGCAAGTGCTTACAGAGCCAAAGATAGGCTAGTCCAGAGGCTCCATAAATCAACGCTGTGTAGCGCAGAGCATCTCGAACACCTTCACCGGTCGCTTCACGACAGGCTTCCAACGTGGCCTGGCTTGCCACTGCCAATATGCTGGCATCGGTTCCCTTACACAACTCTAGTGTCATCTGACTACCTATAAGCGCGCTGTCAACGTAAGATCCTGAAAGAAAGTCGCTGATTGCGCCAACAAACAACGGACCAAGGCCATATCCAATTAGGTTGACGACGAACAGCAATATCGCGATTGACGTTGCTCGTGCTTTCACGTCAACCACACCTTGTGCAATCGTATATTGTGAGCCTAGGTAAGTGTAGTGAAGGAATGCCGCGACGATGAGCATCACCAGAGCCGTTGACTGGCTATCTGTGGAAAAACCGATCCAGTAGAGTGGCAGCGATACAATGAGTGACCAACCTGGGACCCAAGCTACAGCATTAGGGTAACGGCCGCTGAGTTTTTCTATGGCGAAACCCCCGCCAAATGTTCCCGCCGCCGCCGAGACCGATATAGGAAGAATAAGCTGTAACGCAACATCGGAAATGCTTAATTCATGTATGCGAACGAAGAATGATACTTGGAAGCTAGAGATACCATACCCAACAAAAGCCACAATTGTCGCTGCCAATGTGTTGATCCAGTAACTGCGATTACCGCTCAACCTTTTAAGCGTTGCAGCAAAACCCAGCTTCTCTAGCTGCGGTGTACCAGGGGGGTCCGAATAGCCGCGCGGCGGCTCTTTGACCGTGAACAACACAATGAAACCGACAGCGATCCCAGGTAGTCCCAGAATTATAAACGCTTCGCGCCAGGAGAATGCTTCAGCAATTGGACCACCGAAGGCTGCAGCTAGTGCACCCCCTAACGTTACGCCCATGGCATAAATGGCTATCGCTCTTGCCCGACTGCGTGGCGGAAAGTAGTCTGCAATAATAGAATTAGCTGGCGGAGTGCAGCCAGCCTCACCGATACCAACACCAATACGAAATACTAACAGTGAGATAAAACTGCCGGCGATGCCGCAGAGCGCTGTCATGACAGACCATAGGATAATACTGCACGCGATGATGCGAACCCTATTGAAACGTTCCGCAAAACGGGCGATCGGGATGCCAAATAACGTATATGTCAATGCAAAACCAAAGCCAGAAAGGAACCCAAATTCCAAATCCGTGAGTTGAAATTCTTGAATAATTGGCTCTGAAACGACACCGATCAACGCACGATCAATGAAATTCAGCGTATACACGGCAAGCAATGAAAACAGTACATAACCTCTGTAGGCACTAGTCCCAAAAGCCTGACCCGTATTGGTCATAACCCCATCAGCCTGGGTCGCGTTCATAGTCTCTCCTTTATTTTTATTGATAGCTCGGACCGATTCGACAGCCTAACACAATTTCTTTTCCATTCTCAAAAGTTTATTAAGTAGCACAGTGACATCTAGCTGAGCAGTGAAGTTAGACCATTTTTGTTGGGTGCCGTGGATAATTATCCAAAAAATATAGAGCTAATTATGAGCCTGCGACTCTTTTTAGCTTTTTGCTGACCCGTTACCGCTAAGAAGGAACTAGATGGTGAGAAAAAGCGAGAGTCGCTTTCGGTCTGGAAATGGGCCCGAAAAGGGCCGTTTTAATGACATGTGGAGAACTGCCATGGATATTCTGCAGACCCATAGGGGCAAGATAATACCGTTTATCAAATGCCGAGATCGATCAATAGCTGAGATTGTGAGTATACAGGCTGCACCGGCTTGAACCTTAAGCTAATGCACTGTTCAAATTAGAAAGCATATTGCAATCCAACTGAAATATTTTCAACATCAACATCCTCTAATTCGTAAAGGGCATATTCAGCATTAATACTGATTTGTCCAACTAAGAAAGTCCCGCCTAGCGCATAATAGGCATCACTTCCATCATCATCGTCGCTTTCACTAACCGGCCCGTTTTTAATCTTCGCTTCTGCCTCCCACATATACACACCGAGTTTTGCAAATAGCTCAAACTTTTCATTGATTGGAATGATGCCTTTTCCGCCAATATTAAAGCCGTCAACCTCTGCCACTAGATTAAGGGGACCTGCAAAATAAAGTTCACTCCCATCGGACTGTGCGCTTAATGATGACTCTCCTAGATCAAGGTAACCGCCCTCGACCGCAAAATATTGATTTATTCGAAAGCCGCCATATAAAGAATAACTGGTATCGCTATCATCCAGACTCGCAGAAATTATTGACCCGTCGTCTATGTCAGCAAAATCCGATAAAGAAAGGTCATATTCCGCCTGACCGATGCTCCCAGCTATATACCACTCCGAAGGATTGCCTCTTTCCGCAAAACTCGCTGAAGCTGCAATGATTGCTGCAGCTACCCCTACCATTATTTTTTTCATTTTTAATCACTCCTAATACTAACCCATAAATTATACCTCTGAGAGGTCTGTGGCTGACCAATACCACCCTATTATCGACTAATCTAAAACGCACTCATTGATCCAAGTCAAGGCTGATAACTAACTGACTAGAGCTAATAATAAATGGTCAGTATTATTCGACCGACATGAAAAATCGACCGCTGAAATAGTCACCCACCGCGGTTTAACCAGCTGCAATACCAATAAATCTCTGTGGGCGTCTCCTTCACAAGCATTCGTAACCGGACATATTTGAGAAGCTCATTGAACACTCCCATTCATTGTTGAAGATACCGATATGCTTACATTATTTAAGCCATTAGAAAAATATCTGGTCTATCCGCAAACACTTATCACCCAAGCATAAAATCCGTGATTTAGTGTCGTTTTAATTGGGCTATTGATAGCAAATTACGAGGTTGTGAGCCAATGAGCTTGCCTGTTCGCGACCTATTGACAGGAAACAGTGCCAAAGCTATTTGTTTCCTCGCCGGTTAAACCCGTCTAAGCATGTAACAGGACCTCAATACAGCAGGCTCGTAAACGCTGGGGACAATGATCGGGCTTGATCTCACCGTTTATGGCATTCATTCAATGCTAAGAGCTAAAGCAACACTTATCTATAAGCGCACCAAAACCTTCGCGCTGTGCAAATACGATTGGGACACAGAAAACTGAAGAATGCTGTTCGATATTAAGATGTTGAGCTAGATGATGCATTGGGTATATCGGAGCAAACGGAGATATGAAGCAATCCAATTTTGGTGGTCATAGTGAACGGGCATTAAAATGCCCCGGACTGCCGGGGCAATAACCATAATCTCTATGATAGTGGCGAGTGTTTTTTGTAGCGCACTTAGATCAAGCTAACTAGCTATTCATATAAATGAACATAATAGTTATACTAACAGCAACACCAAAAGATCAAAACGTTGCTGCTTTGAGACCCATTCTATTATTCGCTAAAATTTGAAATTCATCGTTAACCAGACTTTGTCTGTATCAGTCGCAAAGGAATCTGCATTGTAAGCTGCGTATTTTAACTGCGCGGTAATGTTTTTATGCAGTGGGTATGTAGCAGCAAAATCGAGCTCCGATCCATAGTCCAGATCACCTTCATCTGAACTAAAGTCATGGTAAACAGCGACCAAGGACACTTTACCTACCTTCCCTGCTACTTTTACATAAGTGTCTTCGATCCCAGTGTCTGGCGTCTTTAAAAACTTGTCAGCCCACCCTTGAAATTTATGTAACGTAGCCAGTGGTGTTTTGAAAGCTGCGGTTCCATTATCGCTGCCAAGTAGCTCATAGCCAATAGAAACCGTTGCCGGCTTTAGCTTGACACCAAGTTCTGCACTCACATAATCAGCCGTATAATCAGTCGGATTATCAGCATTGTCTGATTGACTAGCATAATCAGCTGCCAACGTCACAATCCCAAAGTTACCTTTATAACCGATACCATAGGTGCTTGTGGAATTGGCAACCGCATTCTCAAAGTCGAGGATATAGGCGTAAGCTGACAGCTTATGACTTTTTGCTAGAGTATATTTCGCAAGAACTGCATGTGAATTAGAATCCCAGCTTTTAGCCTGAGCCGCACTATTTTCAGGGCCAAATATACGGTTTATTTTCCATAAGTAATTATAGCTGACAGAAACCCCTGTTTTACTGGGTAAATTAAAACTCAGGGCATCATAGGTTTGCTCATTTTGGCGCCAGCCGACACCACCGACAAAACGCTGTCCCGCGAGTAATATCCGCTGCCGACCAACTGCAGTATCAAAACCGTCGGCTTTGTATTTAAGATAGGCTTGATTGACATCAGTGCCATCGGGATCGGCTACAATTGGATACTCGGTTTTCCCATTACTAGGTGTTCGGTATCGCTCGCTACCAATCACAGTCACATTGTCCATTTCGGTAAAGAAAGTCACATTATTATAACTGGCCGAGGTGAAGTTAAGCCGCGTTTTCAGTGTTGACGCATTAGCGCTTTTATCGATGCCGTCTTGATCGACATTTTCATAACGATAACGGAACGACAATGATGCCTTACCATCACTAAACATAGAGCTAATACTATCGACGTCTTCAGCATAACTCGCCGAAAAGGTACTAAGTCCGATTACCGCTGCTGCTAACAATTTAACTTGATAAGAAGTTTTCATGGAGATCCTCACTAGTAGTTTTTTGATAAATGTTGCCCATCAATGATGTGTATAATTTTCTAAAATTCGAGAACATTCGAATTCGATTCATAGCTTGTCTATTATCAATAGTTGATGACCTGTATCTCATTGAGAATCATCTAAAACAATTGATCATTCCTGATGTGATTAATTCAATCTGCTATAAGCCAAGCTCAGTAAGCCCGGGATGATCGGCGGGTCGAGCATCACCCGTCCAGTGGAATAGTCTTTCACCTGGGTTAATTAACCGATCATTAATACTCGCATGCCGAGCTTGCATAAGGCCGCCGCGATCGAATTCCCAATTTTCGTTACCGTAGGAGCGAAACCATTGGCCTTGCTGATCGCGCCACTCGTAGGCGAATCTAACCGCAATGCGATTATCTCCGTGGCTCCAGATTTCTTTCATTAGCCGATAGTCCAACTCCCTTCGCCACTTGCGCTTTAGAAATTCGATGATTGCAGGCCGCCCTTGAAAACTCTCATCGCGATTACGCCATAGCGAGTTGGTGCTGTAGGCCAGTGCTATAGACTCGGGACGTTTTTCGTTCCAGGCATCTTCAGCTTTACGAACCTTGATCACCGCATCTTCAAAGCTGAACGGAGGTAGTGGCGGCCTTAGATTATCTACTTGCATACTTACCAACTCTTGTAGGGTAGAAATTTACCGTTTAGTGTCAGCAAAACTCGATCCCCCTTAGGATCCTCGATTTTTTCAACCTCCATAGAAAAATCGATGGCACTCATAATGCCGTCACCAAACTTCTCCTGAATAACTTCCTTGAGCGTATCGCCGTATACGCCAACTACTTCATAAAGACGATAGACTAGTGGATCTGTTGGAACCGCCTGATCCCAAATTTTGGTGGGGAATGTGACCAATGCCTCTGCAACCGTGTCATCAAGCCCCAGATAGCCGGCAATAGACTTAGCTTGCTCTGGCGTTGCGCTATTCATACCTAAACAAGCCGACGTCAACCAAACTGGGGATACCTTGAGGTCTTTGGCAATCGTTTCCCAGCTTAAGCCTTTACTTATTTTACTGCTGACAATCAGGTCGGTCATTTCAAGCTTATTCATAATGTCTCCTAGAAAATTGATGGGCATTAATTTGCCGCTGTGGCTGTGATTGATTCGTTAGTCTTTTTAAAAATTTCTTGGCGAGCAGGGTTGACCGATAGCGTTACTCCGCCCTCACCATCCGCAGACGTTAACTCGTCACTAGAACGGTTAATTAGAAAATTGACTAGATGATTTCGGATTTTGTAGTAGTTCGGATCTTCAATGATATTGGCGCGATTACGAGGTCGAGGTATATCAATGACTACCGACTCAGCTACGCGTGCATTGGGCCCATTACTCATCAGTAAAATACGGTCGGCCAATAAAATAGCCTCATCTACATCATGAGTGATCATAAAAACAGTTTGCTGGGTTTCACCCCATATCTTTATCAGCTCGTCCTGAATAACACCCCGTGTCAAAGCATCGAGTGCGCCGAATGGCTCATCAAGCAGTAAAAGTTTTGGACTGGTTGCAAACGCTCTGGCGATACTAACTCGCTGACGCATCCCACCCGACAGCTCCGAAGGTTTTTTAGTCAGCGCCTCCGACAGGCCGACCATTGCCAAAAACTTACTGCTGTGCTCTGCCACTTGCTTACTATTCCAGTCGCGAAAGCGAGCTTTTACGCCGAAATTGACATTCTCGAGGGTATTAAGCCAGGGCAGCAGGCTGTAATTTTGGAACACCACCCCTCGATCTAAACTAGGTCCCGATACTTCTTTTTCATCCATCGTTACCACACCAAGAGTTGGCTCATCTAAGCCTGCCAACACATTGAGAATGGTCGATTTTCCGCAGCCTGAGTGTCCAATAATGCAGACGAACTCTCCCTTATCAATACCGATGTTTACGTCTTCAAAAACGACCGTGTCTTTTTGCTTAGACGGATAAACCTTGCTAAGACCCTCCACGCGAACAAAATGCTTACTCATATTTTACTCCTCATATTCCACCAACCTAGCAACAGTACCCAGTGCCATATCTAACAACATGCCGATAATGCCAATCATCAAAATAGAGAAAATAACGCTATTCAAGTCGAGGTTATTCCATTCATTCCAAACGTAATAACCAATACCCGTTCCCCCTACCAACATCTCTGCGGCAACAATAACCAGCCAGGCAATACCAATTGATATGCGCATGCCCGTAAGAATGGTCGGAGCGGCCGCCGGCAATATCACTTGAAAAGCAGTTTGCAACTGACTGAGCTCGTGAGTTCGAGCAACGTTAACCCAGTCAGAACGGACATTGGCGACACCAAAAGCGGTGTTTATCAGCATCGGCCATATTGAGCAGATAAAGATCACGAATATCGCTGACTGTTCAGAATCTCTGATAACGAACAAAGCCAGCGGCATCCACGCCAATGGCGAAATTGGCCGTAACACTTGAATAAATGGATTCAACGCCCGATGCATCAACGGTGACATGCCAATCACGAAGCCTAGTGGTATTGCCACCAGAGCTGCCGCAACAAAGCCGGTGATCACTCTGTAGAGCGAATAAGCCAACTGAATACCGATACCCTTGTCGTTTGGACCCGCATCATAAAAAGGATTGCTTAGCTCCTTCCATGCGTGAGCCAATACTTTGGAGGGTGGCGGCACCCTTGCTTGCTGATCGGCCGCTCCCATCATGAGTTCATATTCGGTGAGTTGCTTAGAGGCTGGTGGGGGTTGATTTAAAGCCTCCCACAGCCCTCCTAGCACAAGCAAAATCACCAGCGAAACCAACATTGCTCTAGCATTAAGTGATGCCACCGTTAGCTCCTTTTAATAGCAAAGCTGTTGATATATTCTTCAGGTTTGCTGTAGTCAAAAACCTTGCCCATAATCGTATGGTTTTTATAGGTGGTCGCTGGTGGCTCATAGCCCAGATCCTTCATAACTGCCGCCGTATCTGACGCAACGTACACCTGCTCAGCAATACCTTTGTAATCAATATCACCCTCTACATAACCCCACCGTTTCATCTGGGTCAGAATCCAAATACCCATTGAATGCCAGGGGAATGGATCAAAATCGATCCGATCAGGGACATCTTGAATGGTGTTTCCTACGCCATCAACAAAGCGTCCGGTCAACACCTGATTGACAACGATTTCTGGTTGATTAAGGTAGTTTTTAGGTGAAATAGCTTTGGCAATCTCAGCCCGGTTTTCCTGCTTCTGAGAGTAATGCGTCGCATCTACGATTGACCTAAATAGTGCGCCGTAAGTATTTGGCATCTCAGTAGCAAACTTCTGACTACAGGCAAATGCACAGCAGGGATGACCGTCCCATATGTCTTTCGTTAGAATATGTAAAAACCCAATCTTTTCGTACACTGCGCGCTGATTAAAAGGATCCGGCGAAAGATACCCGTCTAAATTACCCGCTCGTAAATTGGCGACCATTTCGGGCGGAGGAACAACACGGATCTGAATGTCTATGTCTGGGTCGAGTCCAAATTCAGCAACGTAGTAGCGCAGTAAAAAGTTATGCATTGAGTATTCGAAAGGTACGCCAAACTTGAAGCCCTTCCAATCTTTAGGATTGCGCTTGTCTTTATGCTTATTGGCTAGCACGATCGCTTGGCCATTAATGTTTTCAACGGCAGGCATAATGTAGGGGGATGCAATCGAACCTGCACCCATCGACATAGCCAGCGGCATCGGCGTCAACATATGCGATGCGTCGTACTCACCATTTAGAGACTTGTCTCGCGCAACCGCCCAACCTGCCGTTTTAATAACATCTACATCTAAACCATACTTAGCATAAAATCCCATCGGCTGAGCCATGATGATAGGTGTGGCACAGGTGATTGGTACAAACCCCACTTTCAATTTCTTTTTTTCCAGCGGTCCCATGGATTCTTTCATCGCCGCTTTTACTTTATCCATCGGTAACATCGTTCCTAGCGCCGCTGCCAAAGTGCCGCCACCCACTAGCTTGATAAAGCGTCGGCGCGCCGCATCATTTTGGTCGAAGACACTTCGAACAATAGCGTTTTCAATCACTCGATCCAGCATGTCGTCAGAATTATCAAAAGATGGACTTAATTCGCTGGAGGCGGACGTCGCCGATGCAGGAGACATTGCCATTGTTTCAATTTGCTTTTCCATCGACGCTTGGCGCTGATAATCTGTTGTTGGTTCGCCAGCCGACGATGTCACTGTGCAAGTTTCACAGCCACAACCTTTAGTGTGGGTTAACCTGCTGTCGCCATCGTAAGGATTGCCTAAGCTCTTAGAATTCATCTTTAATTTCCTCTAACCAGTAAAAATCCAGTGGTGCAATATGTTGGTGCAAATACTCGCTATCAATTTGCACTACGGTGATGCATTGCTTTACTCGCCGCGGTTTAGCCTTAGCTAACAACCTCCCCCCGCAGCGAACCGTTGCCTTCATATTAGCTATTGCAACGACGATGCCAACTGTAAAAAATATCTTATCTAATTGATTTTATTGATTATTTTAATTTCTCAATGATCGCCGTATCACCACGAAATTTCGTAATTCACTAAATATCGTAGCCCGCAGCTACCAAATTTCGTAACTGGCTCAGTTATTGCTGAAGCTATTAGAACGTACTGTTTATTATTACCGTCTAGCGTCATCGGTCTGAGGAGTTCTTATGCATGACCCGCACTTTTTTAATTATTCTGCCACCGCACAATTGGTATTAGAGCCTTTTAATGACCAGATCATCGCCGCGAATCAGGAGGCCTGCCGGTTAACTGCGCTGGATACAAACAGCTTAAAAAGTACCCGAGTGAGCAAATTATTTGGTAGCAATTTCCCTGCGCTGATTGTCTTCACGCAGGAGCTGCTGGCAAATGGCCGGGGTTGGTCTGACGGCCTATTGATCAATGCTGCCGGGAACGAACAGCGGCTGGAGATTAACGGACACTGCTCTCAGGTTGAGGGCGAGTGCCATATATACCTTAGCCTGCAGCCATATGCGGAAATCCAAGCGTTACGTAAACAGTCCGACGCACATCAACATTATCTATCGGGGATTAGTCACTGGAGCCGTGTATCCGGTATTTTTCAGGAGTTTCAGAATGAAAATCAATTACTATTGGAAGCAGCCGGCGAAGGGATTTACGGCGTGGATGCAAACGGCATCACTAATTTTGTTAATCCTGCAGCAGAACGTATTCTCGGCTATACAGCGGCAGAAATGGCCGGCCGAAATATGCATGCAATGGTGCATCACTCCCATTCAGATGGTTCACACTTTAATGTTAAAGACTGCCCAATCTTCTCGGTCTTTCATGATGGTGTTGTACAGGTCGTCGAGGACGATATTTTCTGGAGCAAATTCGGTGTGCCCATCGACGTCGAATACACAAGCACACCGATCCTAGTCAATGGTTATATCCTCGGTGCCGTTGTGATTTTTCGTGATGTGTCGCAAAAGAAAGCCTACAAAAAAGCACTGCTTGAAGCTTTGGCAGAAGTAGAATCGCTGAAAGACAGGCTTGAAATGGAGAATGCTTACCTACAAGAAGAGATAAAATCAAAATTTAATCACCATCGTATTATCGGTAGCAGCGCACCCTTGCAAAATATTCTGCAACAAATTGACTTAGTCGCACCGACAAAAGCAACAGTATTGATCACCGGTGAATCAGGTACCGGTAAAGAGTTATTGGCACGGGCCATACACGAAAGCAGCGATCGTTCGGGACGATCATTAATTCGAGTCAATTGTGCCGCTATCCCTCAGGATTTATTTGAAAGTGAATTTTTTGGCCATGTTAAAGGTGCATTTACTGGGGCCAGCAGTGATCGGCCCGGGCGCTTTGAACTTGCCGATGGCGGCAGTATTTTTCTCGATGAAGTCGGTGAAATACCGCTCCATTTACAAGGGAAGTTATTGCGAGTACTGCAGGAACAGGAATTTGAACGGGTCGGTGAAGCCATCACTAGGACGGTAGATGTTCGTATTATCACGGCAACTAACCGCGATTTAAAGAACATGGTCGCCGAAGGGCTTTTTCGCGAGGACCTTTATTTTCGTCTCAATATTTTTCCCATTGAATCGATACCTTTGCGCCAACGCAAAGATGATATACCTCAGCTGACCCAACATTTTTTGGGCCAAGCTGCGATCAGAGCCAACAAGTCAGATTTGCGTATTCCCTTGCATGAAATTGAAAAACTAAAGGCCTACGACTGGCCGGGCAATGTCCGCGAATTAGAAAACGTCATAGAAAGGCAGGTGATTCTTATACGCGGCAATATCGTGCGCTTTAACAACCTGCTGAGTTCCGATAATAACGCAATAATCGAGGGCGCCGGCGCCGATAAGGACAACAAACATGAGATTTTGACCGAGCCACAGTTAAGACAGATGGAAAAGCAAAATATTATTCGCGCACTTCACTACTGTCAGGGGCGAGTTTTTGGTGATGGCGGCGCCGCCGACCTATTATCTATTAAGCCGACCACGCTATCATCTCGTATCAAAAAGCTTGGCATTAATACCCGTGACAGTCTTCTTTTACCGCCGTCGAGTGTAGATGAGTCAACGCTGAGAAGATCATAGTCGATAATAACCCCTGAACCGAATCGACCATACACCACTAAATACCTTACACATAGCATCAGTTATAGGCATAATGACTTTATAAAAATAAAACTGACTTAGGAGAACACCATGAGTTTGCGTCAAACTGTTTTAGGGGCTAGATTTTTTCATTGTGTGAGTAGTGCTTTGGTCACCTCGTTACTGCTGGTCGGCTGTGGTGCTAGTGAAACACCCGACGCACAGATATCAAACAGTGACAATAGCGCTGGGACGGGTTCGGTTAAGACAGCTGTAACTACATTTAGTCCAGTTACCACAGAGCGTATCAAAAACGCTAGCGCAAAAGAAGAATGGCTAACCTATGGCGGTACTTACGATGAGCAGCGTCATTCAAAGCTGACCAGCGTTAACACCGAAAACGTCAGCGAGCTCGGTGTAGCTTGGACCTACGATTTAAAAACCAATCGCGGCGTGGAGTCCACCCCAATTGTGGTCAATGGCATAATGTATGTCACCTCCGCCTGGTCATTGGTCTATGCCCTCGATGCAAAAACGGGAGAGGAACTTTGGACCTATGACCCGATGGTCGACAAAGCAGTGGGGGTCAAAGCCTGTTGTGACGTTGTGAACCGCGGTGTAGCCGTCTACGGAAATCAGGTTTTTGTCGGCGTTATCGATGGCCGGCTAGAAGCACTGGACGCGGAAACGGGGAATCTCAATTGGAGCGTGGTCACTGTTGATCAATCTAAGCCCTATACAATTACTGGCGCACCACGAGTGGTCGATGGGCGAGTACTCATCGGCAATGGTGGCGCAGAGCTGGGCGTAAGAGGCTATCTAACAGCTTATGCTGCCGATAACGGCGAAAAACTATGGCGTTTTTATACCGTACCCAACCCGAACAAGCAGCCCGATAACGAAGCCTCGGACTCGGCATTCGTGGCGATTGGCAACGTTACATGGGGTGATGAAGGGCACTGGACTACTGATGGTGGCGGTGGCACGGTCTGGGATTCTATTGTCTATGATGAGGTGAACGACCAAGTGATTTTTGGTGTGGGTAATGGCTCACCCTGGAATCGCAATTTCCGAGACCCGGCCGGGGGCGACAATCTGTTTCTGTCGTCCATTGTTGCTGTTGATGCCAGTACCGGCAAATATCGCTGGCACTTTCAGACAACTCCGGGCGATAACTGGGATTATACCGCGACCCAAACGATTATCCTTGCAGACATGCCGCTAGGAAAAGACGGAGCGCCACTCCGTGTTGCAATGCAGGCGCCCAAAAATGGTTTTTTCTATGTGATCAATGCGCAAAACGGTGACTTTATCTCAGGTGAAGCTTTTGGTCCCGTAGATTGGGCGACGGGATTAGATGATAACGGCCGACCCATTGAGGCGGCAGGGGCACGCTACGGTGACGAACCAATTATACTGACGCCTGGCCCACTAGGAGCACACAATTGGCAGCCCATGGCATTCAATCCTGAGCTGCAACTTGCCTACATTCCTGCACAAGAAATTCCTTCGGCTTATCGGGAAGACCCTCGTTTTACAAGTAGTTCAACAGCGTGGAATACAGGCGCTGATTTCTCCGCCGGTATTTCACCGATGATCACCGCAGCAGATATCAAGGCCATCCGCGCGACACTCAAGGGCCGATTAATTGCCTGGGACCCAGCCACGCAGAGTGCTCGCTGGACAGTGGAACACTCCAACGCCTGGAATGGCGGTGTACTGTCTACGGCTGGCAACCTTGTTTTTCAGGGTAAGTTGGAGGGAGAACTTGTTGCTTATAATGCGACCAGCGGCGAAACACTCTGGTCACACGATGTGCGTTCAGGCGCTGCTTCTGGGCCCGGGACATATGAGATAGCGGGAGAACAATTTGTAACAATAACCACCGGCTGGGGAAGTGCTTTCACCCTAACCAGTGGACTCGCGTTTGATGAAAAGACCTCGGCGACTGTTGGTAAGGTGGTAACCTTTAAACTCGGTGGCACGGCAACGATCGCTGAGCCCGCGATACCAAAGATCCAAAAAGTAGCGAAAGCCGAAGCGTTTGGGGATGAAAAAAGCGTTTTAAACGGGACTGTAGCTTACTCAAAAAATTGCTTAGTTTGTCACGGGGTTTTGGCCATTAGTTCAGGAGTTCTGCCTGATCTTCGGTGGTCTGCTATTACAGCCAGCCCAGAGGCATGGGCAAGTGTTGTACTGGAAGGAACACTTGCTGGTAATGGCATGGTGTCATTTGCGCATGTATTAAGTCCGCAAGACGCTGAAGACATTCGAGCTTATGTCCTGACTCAGGCTAATCTTGATATGTCGGAATAGGAAATGGTTGCCAGCTACTCGCTATGGATAAGCCCGGCTGGCAACCTTGGGTTGCCAAGAATGAAATCGCTGTGACCTAGTGAGAGACGTTAGCGCTTGCAGAAAAAGCATCTGAGATTTGTTCCGCATAAGCAAGAATTTCGTCGGTGAGAAGGACTGCAACGGGGTCAAGTTCGAATGGCTGAAAAACGGTCATGGATAGCTGAATAAAAAGTTCAAGTAGCTGCTCCTCGCCTTTCACACTTAACAGATTATTATGGATTGATGTAAAAAACTCATGCGCGCGGGTGTCATGCACTGACTCGAGATACATTAATAAAGTATCTAGTTTTGGTTCGAGTTCGGCTCTGACTGTCTCTATGGCTTGCATCGTAATTCGCTCACGTCGGTTTAACTAACTTATTCATTCTTAGGGTATTAAACACCCACATTTACAAAGAAAAGGGGCATCTCTAAGCTAGCAAGTTTAAACACAATTGAGAACGAAGCCTAATCACTATTTCACGCGGTAACCACGTTGTCTGGCAGCTAATCTTTAATTTGACCACACAATGGATAGGCGGCTTTTGGCTCGCCCTCTGTTGACTCTGCGCAGAATACCGTCTGCGACGCTTACTGTTCTAAAAAACGGATTCAATTGAGCCTGAACAATTACCCTAAGGCTCTTGACACCCGTAATCCACGAAGAAATATTTCAAGCAGTTCTTTATCCGCATCAGACAGGTCTACCAATAGCTCAGCAATCTTTTCTTGCTGTCCTTTTACAACGTACATGTCACCTTTCCCATAAAGAAACCAGTACGGACTTATGTCTAATGTTCTGCTGATTCTGAGAACTGCATCGGCGGAGGGACTGGTGCCTTGATTATACCAATTGTAAACCAACTGCCGAGAAACGCCGGCAATTTTGGCAAATGCGGTATGAGTAAGTCCATGCTTGTTTCTTGTTTCTTATTTCTTTAACACGATGATCGATCGTCATAAAATCCCTTTTTCTAGCGTGTACTCTAGCTAGTCGAAATTGAAGTCCATGTTGGCAACTAGTAAATCATATTCCAGTCGCCCATCTATAAAGTTTCTGACGGAAGCAGCGTATTGCAAAATTCGCCTCTTCCAACCGCTAATTATACCTATCAAAGAAGCGCTGGCAATCCCTGCGGTAACAAAAGCAGACATGACAACACCCTGTCTACTGTGATTCAGACAGCGACCAGCAGATTTCAGAGCACAGATAAAGCGGAGTTAT
>TARA_B110000902_G_scaffold16333_2_pt1 | contig 29354 bp, 21 predicted proteins | sample TARA_B110000902 | Tara Oceans TARA_B110000902 (sample SAMEA4398009) | marine metagenome | biome: Polar Biome; feature: [SRF] surface water layer (ENVO:00010504); material: water (ENVO:00002006), including particulate matter (ENVO:01000060) such as... | depth 5 m | reverse complement strand
AACGCTAAGTACCATATTGAGTAGTATATATTTATTTTTTGCTCCGGTTGGAGGGTTGCTAATTGTAGTAGGTCTCTCTACAATTTTAGATACAGCATTCGGGATAGCTAGAGCTAATAAGGAGAATAAGCCTGTAACAAGTAAAGAATTCAGAATGGGATTCGTCCCTAAGACTGTAGGATACTTAGGCGTTGTAATATTAGTATTCTTGCTAGATCAATTAATAATAAATGAATTAGTAAGAAGTGTTTTAGATTTTGAGTTTTTAGCTACAAAATTAGTATCTTTGGTGCTCATTATGAATGAGGTGAAATCAATGGACGAGTCTTGGGTGATCATTAAAGGTTATTCTTTCATAGACAAGTTCAAGGATTCAGTAACACATATCAAAGATATTAAGAAGCAGCTAAAATGAGAGAGATAAACAAAATTATTATTCATTGCACGGCTACCCCTGAAGGTAGAGATGTAGGTGTAGCAGAGGTAAGAGATTGGCACGTAGGTCACAACGGATGGAGCGATATAGGCTACCATTACCTCATCACATTAAACGGAACGGTAGAGGTAGGTAGACCTGAATCAAGGACAGGTGCTCACGTAAAAGGGCAAAATAAAGACAGCCTTGGAGTAGCGTATTCAGGCGGTATGGATAAAGCTTATAAAGAGCCTAAAGATACAAGAACTCCTGAGCAGAAAGAAGCGTTAATATGGCTTGTAAAGGAATTAAAGGATAAGTATCCGGGCAGCACCGTACACGGTCATAACGAATTCTCTGCAAAGGCTTGTCCAAGTTTTGATGTATCCAAGGAAGGATACTAAAGAACGGCAATAACTAGACCTTCAAGAACAGCGAACAGGATGGCGTATAAAGCTATCTTTCTAGTACGCTTAAGTTTTACACTCTTCTTCTTGTCTTCTGACAAAAGATGCATATTACTATCCCCTACCACCTTCAGGACCTTCTCACAGGACTCTAGGTTATTTTCCGCAATAGTTATCAGCTCATACAGTTTAAGTTCCTTAGAACGGCTTATTTCGCTTTGAGCGACTAGGCTGTCTTTTTGTATCAGCTCAACGTATATATCATCCATCTGTTGGATGGTAATAGCTACTAACGTATCACCGTTATTATCTACTAATACGCTTTGCGAATAACTCAACTCGCTTAGGAGTAGGAAGAATGCGATAATTTTGAACTTTTGTTTCATAATATATTTCTATTGTGTCAGATATGATCTGTAGGCTATCTATTTTTTTGTAAACAGTATCAGGACTTATTTTGTCAGGAGTTATGTCTATGGGGTATTCTTTGAATTCGTCATCTAGTATATGTGTTTCAATTAAAAACACAAAGCCAAATATAAATGCAATGTATGATATTAATAGTATATTATCTTTCATTTTACAAAGGTAAATATAAAAGTTTTATATTTGTAGAAATTTAAATCAAATGGAACAGTTAACAAAAGAAGAGCTAAGTATTTTACAAGATTGTGTTACTAAGTATAACAATGTAAAAATAAGAATAGCAGACACATTTATAGCACAGGATGCTCTATTAAAAGAAATAGAAGCTTTGAAAGCTGCGTATATGGTCGAAGAAACTAAATTAATGCAAAAATACGGAGATGATACAGTCATTAACGTTCAAACAGGAGAAATAAAAAATGGCGATAATTAGCACATACCCAATAGATGCATCGGTTAACTTAGTAGACAAGTTAATAGGAACGGATGTAGAGGATTCAAGTAAAACCAAAAACTATACAGTTGATTCTATACTTCAATTGTTAGCTTCCGTATCTGTAACCCTACTTATATATGCGGACAATACTGCCGCTGTATCAGGCGGGTTGGTAGCAGGTCAACTATACAGGAATGCAGGAGTAGCAGGAAGCTCTAGCGTTGTCTGCGTTGTTTATTAATGGGGATTATAAGAAAGATATCTATTGGACCTGATTACAAGTCAGGTGCTATGCATTATATTGCGGGGCAATCTATTCTTAATAATTCGCACATTATACATTTAATCAAATTTAGTAAAAATAATTCTATAGAAATATGGATTGAATCTGACAATAGTGAAATAATTCTTTGGAAGGAGTTCACGGAAACAGTCCCAATCTCTATTGAATATAACATAAACTTTTAATGAAATCACCGTTTTACTTTATAGTAAAGCCATTAAAAGGAAGACGATACGACAACACAAAAGAGATAGCAGGTCTAGAGCTTGTTGTCAGTACATCAGAAGAGGACCACAAGTTTTCTAATAGATATGCTGAGGTTGTAGAGCTTCCTATAGGCTACACAGGAGAGGTTAAGGTAGGAAACACCTTACTCGTCCATCACAACGTTTTTAAATTTTACAATGATATGAAGGGTCGGCAGAAAAGCGGTAGAAGCTTTTTTAAGGATGATCTTTTCTTTGTAGACAACGAGCAGTTCTTTATGTATAAGAACGATAAAGGTTGGAATGCACACGACAAGTTTTGTTTTGTTAAGCCCATAAAGAGAGAGGAGTCTATTATATTCAAGAACACTATCGAAGAGCCTCTTATTGGCACGATGAAGTACCCGAACGATTACTTAATATCTAAGGGTGTAAGTGTTGGGGATAGAGTAGTCTTTACGCCTGATAGCGAGTATGAGTTTACTGTGGATGATGAAAAGCTCTACAGGGTGTATGACCATCAGCTAACGATGACTTTATGAATGTAAAGGAAACCAAAGAAAAAATAATCGAAGCGGGTCACAGGGCTGTTGAGCAACTTATAAAAGTAGCGAAAGAGGAAATTATAAAGCACGATCCTGAAGATGACTTGTCGGCTGATAAATTAAAGAATGCAGCAGCTACCAAGAAGTTAGCTATATTTGATGCGTTCGAGATATTAAATCGGATAGAGCTAGAGCGAGAAAATTTAGAGTCTGCCGAAAAGGGGGCGAGTAAGACAAGCACAAAGCAAGGATTTGCAGAACGAAGATCAAAATAACTTAATAACCGTACTTAAAGACTTCTTGCCAAAAGGTGTCCTTAGAAATAAGAACAAGGGTAAGACTTGGGAGTATGGTTATAATAAGAAATATGATGTAGTTGTAATATCTAAGACGGGAGAGGTAGGGGAGATAGTATCAATAGATGGCTTAGTGATAGCATTGCCACTAGCACCAAGTAAGGTTTACCAAAAAAGCAAGAAGGAGAAGGATCAATATTGGGAGAGGGAAGACTTGCCTAAAGAGTTAAGTAAGATTAAATCCATATTCCAATGGAATGATAAGCCGTCTGAATTTAAGGACAGGTGGGTTGATTACATTGAATACGAATTTGACAGGCGTGAGGATGGGTATTGGTTCATGTCGAACGGTGTGCCTACTTATATAACAGGGTCTCACTATATGTATCTCCAATGGACATCAATTGACATTGGATACCCTGACTTCAGAGAGGCTAATAGGATTTTATATTTACATTGGGAGGCTTGCAAAGCGGATAGCAGGAGCTTTGGTCAAGACTATTTAAAGATAAGACGTTCGGGGTTCTCTTTTATGAGTTCTTCTGAATGTATCAATACAGGTACGCTTGCAAAGGATGCAAGGGTCGGTATTTTGTCCAAGTCGGGTACTGATGCTAAGAAAATGTTTACCGATAAGGTAGTGCCAATAAATAGTAGATTGCCATTTTTCTTCAAGCCCATTATGGATGGTATGGATAAACCTAAGACTGAATTAGCGTTTAGGATTCCTGCTGCTAAGATTACTAAAAAGAATATGTACGAGACTGTCTCTGATGAGTTATATGGTCTTGACACATCTATAGATTGGAGGAACACAGACGATAACTCGTATGATGGGGAAAAACTATTGCTGCTAGTCCACGATGAGAGCGGGAAGTGGTTAAAGCCAAACAATATACTTAACAATTGGAGGGTAACTAAAACCTGTCTAAGACTAGGTAGTAAGATTATAGGTAAGTGTATGATGGGTTCTACATCAAATGCTCTTGAGAAGGGTGGTGGTAATTTCAAAAAGCTTTACTACGATTCGGACGTAACTAAAAGAAACGCAAATGGTCAGACCAAGAGTGGGCTATATAGCTTGTTTATTCCTATGGAGTGGAATATGGAAGGGTTTATTGACATATATGGTCAACCTGTATTAAACACTCCTGATAAGCCTGTTATGGGTATAGATGGTCAGATGATTGAGCAGGGTGCGATTAACTATTGGCAGAATGAAGTCGACTCGTTAAAGAGTGACCCTGATGCTTTGAATGAATACTATCGTCAGTTCCCAAGAACGGAGTCTCACGCATTCAGAGATGAGAGCAAGCAGTCTATCTTTAATCTAACTAAGATATACCAACAGATAGATTACAACGATGCGTTAATTAAAGAGCATCACGTTACAACGGGTGGTTTTCATTGGAAGGGTGGGGTAAAGGATAGTGAGGTTGTATTTACTCCTGATAAAAGGGGTAGGTTTAATATAAGTTGGACTCCAAATAAAAACCTTCAGAATAGGGTGATTACAAAGAACGGTACTAAGTGTCCCGGCAATGATCATATAGGTGCGTTTGGGTGTGACTCTTACGACATCTCAGGGACTGTGGGCGGTGGAGGCTCTAATGGAGCACTACACGGTGTCACTATGTTCAATATGGATGAAGCCCCTAGTAATGAGTTTTTCTTAGAGTACGTAGCTAGACCTCAAACGGCAGAGATATTTTTCGAGGATGTATTGATGGCTTGTGTGTTTTACGGTATGCCTTTACTATGCGAGAACAATAAGCCAAGACTTTTGTACCACTTTAAGAACAGGGGCTATAGAGGGTTCTCTATGAATAGACCTGATAAAGCCTACAACAAGCTATCTAAGACAGAAAGAGAGCTAGGTGGTATACCTAACAGTAGCGAGGATGTTAAGCAGGCTCACGCAGCCGCAATAGAGTCTCACATAGAGAAGAATATAGGGTTTGATACATTGGGTACATATAGAGACTCAGATGAGATAGGGACTATGCCATTTAATAGGACGCTTGAGGATTGGGCAAAGTTTGATATAAACAACAGAACTAAGTTTGATGCTTCTATAAGTTCGGGGTTGGCAATTATGGCTACGCAAAAACATTTGTATACGCCTCAGAAAAAGCAATCGAAAATAAAGATTAACTTTGCAAGATACGACAACAAGGGAAATACAAGCGAAATTATTAGATGAACGATGTTAAAATAAACATATCATCTACAGGCTTTCCGAGTCAATTTGTTTCTGATGCAGAAAAAGCAACAGATGCCTTTGGGTTACAAATTGGACAGGCTATTCAGTACGAATGGTTCAAAAAGGATTCAGCACAATGTAGATTTTACAGCCAATGGGGAGAGTTCCATAGATTGAGGTTATATGCTAGAGGTGAGCAGTCTGTTGCAAAGTATAAAAATGAGCTGTCAGTTGATGGAGACCTAAGTTATCTAAATTTAGATTGGACTCCTATACCAATGCTACCTAAATTCGTTGACATTGTTGTTAACGGTATGTCTGACAGGTTGTTTAAGGTGAAGGCGTATTCTCAGGATGCTATGTCTCAGTCAAAGAGAAGCAAGTTCCAAGAGATGATTGAAGGGCAAATGCTTAACAAGCCATTGCTAGAGAAAATAGAGCAAAACACCGGGGTAAATGCGTTTACGGTAGACCCTGAGACTTTACCTCAGACAGATGAGGAATTGGCGTTATATATGCAGCTTAATTTTAAACCTGCTATTGAGATAGCTGAAGAGACGGCTATAAATACAATGTTCGATGAGAACAGGTATGATGACATCAGGAAAAGAGTTGACTATGATTTAACGGTACTAGGGATTGGCGTTGCGAAGCACGAGTTTCTACCGGGATCGGGCGTTAAGATAGATTACGTAGACCCTGCCAACATTGTATATAGCTATACAGAAGACCCTAACTTTAGAGATTGTTTCTATTGGGGAGAGATAAAAACAGTTCCAATAATAGAACTTAAGAAGATTGACCCAACATTAACCAATGTAGATTTAGAAGAGATATCTAAAAGCGGGCAGTCTTGGTACGACTACTATAACGTAGCTCAGTATTACGACAACGATATATTCTACAGAGATACCACTACTTTAATGTATTTCAATTATAAGACAACTAAGAAGATTGTCTATAAAAAGAAAATTAAAGAAAGCGGAGCTATTTCTATGGTAGAGAAAGATGACAGCTTTAACCCACCTGAAGAGATGATGGAAGAGGGGTCATTTGAAAAGGTAGAAAAGACCATTGATGTTTGGTATAATGGAGTGATGGTTATGGGGACTAATATAATCCTCAAGTGGGAGATGGCTGAGAATATGGTTAGACCAAAGTCAGCTAGTCAGCACGCACTTCCTAACTACGTAGCAGTAGCCCCTAGAATGTATAAGGGAGCTATAGAGTCATTGGTTAGAAGAATGATTCCTTTTGCGGATTTGCTACAAATAACTCACCTTAAGCTACAGCAAGTTATAGCTAAAGTTGTACCTGATGGCGTGTTTATAGATGCAGACGGGCTAAGCGAAGTTGACTTAGGCAACGGTGCAGCTTACAATCCTGAAGATGCATTAAGATTATACTTTCAAACAGGTAGTGTAATTGGTAGAAGTTATACGGGAGATGGCGAATTTAATAACGCTAGAGTTCCAATACAGCAGTTAACATCTAGCTCAGGTTCTTCTAAAGCACAGATGCTTATAAGTAACTATAATCATTACTTAAACCAAATAAGAAACGTAACGGGTCTTAATGAAGCTAGAGATGGGAGTTCTCCTGATCCTGATTCATTGGTTGGGTTGCAGAAATTAGCAGCAGCTAACTCAAACACAGCTACTAGACATATACTAGACGGTAGTCTATATATGTACAAGACTATCGCTGAAGGTTTATCTTACCGTGTTGCGGACGTATTAGAGTATGCTGACTTTAAGGATGAGTTCATAAATAAAATTGGCAAATATAATGTATCTATATTAGATGATATAAATGATTTATACATCTATGACTTCGGTATATTTATTGACATATCTCCTGACGAAGAGCAGAAAGCTCAACTTGAGCAGAACATACAAATGGCGTTATCTAAGGGGGACATAAACCTTGAAGATGCTATTGACATAAGGGAGATTAGGAATCTTAAATTAGCTAACCAACTACTCAAAGTTAAGCGTAAGGCTAAACAGGAGAGAGAAGAAAAGATGGCTGCTACGAGTCAGGCTATACAAGCACAGCAGCAGATGCAATCTCAACAGATGGCTGCACAATCTGCTATGCAGAAGATTCAGGCGGAGTCTCAAGCTAAGATGCAGCTTAAGCAAGCTGAGACTGCCTTTGAGATAGAGAAGATGAAAAACGAGGTAATGTTCAAGGAGCAGCTTATGGATAAAGAGTTCCAAATGAATATGCAGCTTCGTGGAATGGAAGCACAGCAGCTTCAGAGTAGAGAGGACCAAAGAGAGGGGGCTAAGTCAAGTAGAATTAGTCAGCAAAACTCTGAGCAATCAAAGCTAATAAATCAAAGAAAGAATAATTTACCACCTATGAACTTTGAATCTAACGAGGATAGTCTAGATGGGTTTGACCTAGCGGAATTTAACCCTAGATAAAACATAATTATTTTTTGTTTAATTTTGCATAAAATCAAATCAAATGGAAATTAAAGTAAAAGAGGTAGGAGTTATTGACTCAAAGTCTGTACAGGAAGTTGAGAAAGAGCTGCTAGAAAAGCACGAAGAAAAGTTAAATGAAGAGGTAGCAAGTGATGTTGTCCTCGAAGAAACTAAAAGTGCAGAACCTGAAGTTGGACTTCAAAAAGAAGATTTAACTGAGGAGAGTGTTCTTTCATTTATTAAGAATAAGTACGGCAGAGATATAAGTTCTCTAGATGAGCTAACAGCAGCGAAGGAATCTGAAGAGATGCCTGAAGATGTTGCGGCTTATTATAAGTACAAAAAAGACACAGGTCGTGGATTCGATGATTTTGCAAAACTGCAAGTTAATCACGATGAAATGAATCCTGATAAATTGCTAAGAGATTATCTTATGGCAACTGAAGATGGATTAGATTCCGAAGACATCGATATGCTTATGGAGGATTATTCCTTCGATGAGGATTTAGATGACGATTCAGACATAAAGAAAATCAAAATAGCACGAAAAAAGACTATTGCTAAAGCTAAAAGCTATTTCAATGATCAGAAGGAAAAATACAGAGTTCCCCTTGAGTCGAGTGGGAGTTCTATTTCCGAAAGTGATGCGGAAGAACTTGAAGCATATAAACAATATACAGAGTCGGCAAAGACTTACGAGGAAGAGGTAAATAGAAAGCGGGATTGGTTTAATAAGAAAACTGATGACGTATTCGGAAGTGAGTTCAAAGGTTTTGAGTTCACGCTTGACGATAAGAAGGTTACTTTTTCTCCGGGCGATTCAACTGAGCTAAAGAAGATTCAATCAGACCCACAGAACTTTATAAGTAAGTTCTTGAATGAAGATGGTTTAATCGAAGATGCAGTTGGATACCACAAGGCTTTGTCTATCGCAATGAATCCTGAAAAATTTGCCAATTTCTTTTACAGTCAAGGCAAAGCGGAGGCAACTGACGATGTGATACGTAAGACGAAAAATATTAATATGTCTGAGCGTAGAACACCTGAAGTAACTTCCAAAGGAGGGATGCAAATTAAATCTCTTGATAGTGATTCGGGAAGGGGTTTAAAGATTAGAAAAAGATAAAAAAGTTTAAAAATTAAAAATTAAAAATTATGGCAGGAAGTGTTCAAACAACACCGGGTTTTGATTTGCAGCCAAGTGCGGAGCAAGTAGCCCTTTCAACAAATTATATTACTAATTTCGATTTCTTGAATCAGTATCTACCTGATACTTATGAGAAAGAATTTGAGAGATATGGTAATCGTACAGTAGCTTCATTCCTTAGAATGGTAGGTGCTGAGATGCCTTCTAACTCTGACCTTATCAAATGGGCTGAGCAAGGAAGACTACACACTAAGTATGTAGCATTGACTACAGTTTCAGCCGATGCTGCTGCAACTTCGGTTTTTGTTATTGGAGATGCAGGAGTTACAGCAGGAGCTATTAGAGTAGGTCAAACTGTTATGCTTAGCAACGGTACTGTTACCGCTAAAGCGATTGTTACTGTATCAACAGGACTTACTTTTACTGTAGCTTACTACGAAATAGCAGGTCAGCCTGTAGGTTTTAATGCAGCAGCAGCTATTGAAGTATTTGTTTACGGTTCTGAGTTCGGGAAAGGAACACCCGGAATGCAAGGCTCTCTAGAAGCTGAAGATTCTATATTCGAGAACAAGCCAATTATCCTTAAAGATAAGTATAGCGTATCAGGTTCTGATATGGCACAAATCGGATGGGTAGAGGTTACTACAGAGAATGGTGCAAGCGGATACCTATGGTATTTGAAATCAGAGCACGAGACTCGTCTACGTTTTGATGATTACCTAGAGACAGCAATGATTGAAGCAGTTCCGGCTGTAGCAGGTTCAGGTGCAGCAGCAGTATTACAACCTCAAGGTGTGGTTGCAGGTACTTCTAGCGGTGGGTCTGAAGGTATCTTCCACGTTGTAGAAGACAGAGGAAATGTATGGGCAGGTGGTAATCCTGCGGCATTAGCTGACTTTGATAATATCATCAGACGATTAGATAAGCAGGGTTCTATAGAAGAGAATGTTATATTCTTGAACAGAGAGTTCGGTTTTGATATCGATGATATGTTAGCAGCTCAAAACTCTTACGGTGCGGGTGGTACGTCTTACGGACTATTTGACAACGATAAGGATATGGCTCTTAACTTAGGTTTCACAGGTTTCCGTAGAGGTTATGACTTCTACAAGACTGATTGGAAATACCTAAACGATCCAACTATGCGTGGTGGTCTTACAGGAGCAGGAGCAGTAAACGGATTATTAGTACCTGCGGGTTCTACTACTGTTTACGATCAAGTTCTCGGTAAGAATGCTAAACGACCTTTCCTACACGTGCGTTACAGAGCTTCAGAAACTGAAGACAGACGTTACAAAACTTGGATTACAGGTTCAGCAGGTGGTGCAATGAACAGCGATCTTGATGCAATGGAAGTACACTTCCTTTCTGAAAGAGCTGTATGTACACTAGGTGCAAACAACTTCTTTATCTTCAAAGACTAAGGGGTATTAATAATACAGGGGATGTGTTAAAGCATCCCCTTTTTTTTAAAATTATAAATTAAATCAAATGAAAAATAAAAAAACAACTGTAGCAAAGACCTACAGACTTACATCAGAAAAAGCTCCGTTATCTTTTATGATACCAACAAAGAGTTCAAGAAGTTATTCTTTACTTTACTTTGACGAAGAGCTAAATGCAAATCGACCATTACGATATGCAAGAAATCAAAAGTCACCGTTCGAGGACGAACAAGACGGGAATGCTATATTAGAACCCATTGTATTTGAAGATGGATTCTTACACGTTCCAAAAAACAACCCTATACTTCAAGAGTTCTTACATTATCATCCTATGAATGGAGATAGATTTGTAGAAGTTGATGATGCTAAAGATGCAGAAGAAGAGGTTGAGATATTAAATCTAGAGGTAGAAGCACTTGTTGCGGCTAGTCAAATGACAATTGATCGAATTGAGACAATGTCTCGTGTATTGTTTGGGAGAGATACATCAAAAGTATCTACTGCTGAATTAAAAAGAGATATGTTAATATTTGCTAAGACCAATCCGTTTGAATTCTTGGAAGCAATTGACGATCCAACTATGAAAATGCAAGGAGAGGTTCAGCTTTTCTTTGACAAAGGAATATTGACCTTTAGAAAAAACAAAAAAGAGATATGGTTTAATACACCATCAAACAAAACAAGAATGCTTGTTGTTCCATTCAATGAAGACCCATTGAGTTTAGCATCATCATACTTGAAGAGTGATGAAGGAATAGAATCTCTAAAAATGCTTGAAAAACTTATAGAAAGTTAACAAGCATTAATCTATATGTAATAAGAGTTCGATTTTCATCGGACTCTTTTTTTTTGCTATCTTTGTATAAAAGTTTACAATGATAAACTCAGTAAGAAATACAGTGTTTTCGGTTCTTAACAAGAACAACTATGGATATATATCTCCACAGGATTTTAATCTGTTTGCAAAGCAAGCACAGCTAGAAATCTTTGAAGATTATTTCACGGACTACAACACATCGATAAATAAAGAGAATGCTAGAGTGTCAGGTACAGAGTACGCTGATATGACAAAAGGCATTGAGGAGTCTATAGATACCTTCTCAGTAATTAAAAACTTAGATCAAAAGAACTATAATAAGTACTTTACACCGTCTCAAATAACTACAGGTGACGATTACTACCTATTGAATAAAGTATTGGCTTACACAACGTTTAAAGTGGGTGGCACGAGCGATGGGTATGTCCTTAATTCATTGATCGACACTACGGCTACATTTACGGTTAATGTTGCTGTTGGAGATATAGTGGTAAACACGACATCACTTGAACAAGCTGAAGTTTTAGTCGTTCAAAATAACACGAGATTGGATTTAGATGACAATATATTCACTCAATTTACTGCACCTTTTGATAATTATTCTATATTTAAGCCTGAAAATTATCAGGTAGAGAAGGTGACAAATAGTAAGATTAGTATGTTAGCTAACTCTATTTTGACAGCACCAACTAAAACATTCCCTGCATATTCTTTAAATCCTGATTCGGTAACTGTTTTACCTAAGACGATAAATAATGCGGGTCAAATATTTAGTCAGTACATTAGATATCCTAAAGACCCTAAGTGGACGTACAATACGTTAACGGGTGGGCAACCTGTATTTGACCAATCACAAAGTGATTACCAAGACTTTGAGTTGCCTATTGATGATGAGGTCAGATTGGTTACTAAGATACTACAGTATTCAGGTATGCAGATAAGAGAGACTGAGGTAGTTCAGTTTGCTAATTTAGAAGAACAAAAAGATAACCAATAAGAATGGCATATATATCACAGTATCAATATTACGAGAATGGAGGGGCAACACCTGAAGATGAGAATTGGGGTTCTTACCAATATGTCAGCCTATATGATATAGTCAACAATTTTATGTTGATGTATAGCGGAAACCACTCACTAGTAAATAACGAGGAGAGGTTTAAGATTTTGTTCCACGCAAAGAGAGCTGTACAAGAGCTAAACTACGATGCGTTTAAGGAGATTAAGGTGTTAGAATTAGACGTTACAGACTCTCTAAGATATGTACTTCCTTCCGACTATGTAAATTGGGTTAGGGTTAACGTGTATCAAAATGGTATATTAAGACCATTAACAGAGAATATTCAGATAAACTCTTCTTCTGCATACTTACAGGACAATAAAGGAAGGGTGTTATTTGATGCGAATGGAAACGCACTATCGCCTCAGTTTTCTGAGATTGATTTAGATAGGATCACGAACCAAAAGAAAAGTATATACCTAAACCAAGGGCATCAGTTCAATGGTATGCAGGGGTACAACGACAATGGGGATTGGTATTTTGACTACACGATTGGAGCACGCTTCGGATTAAACACCGAGACGGCAAACATTAACCCTACGTTTAAGATAGATAAAAAAGCAGGAGTTATTAACTTTAGTTCAGGTATGAGTGGCGAGTCTTGTATACTCGAATATGTATCTGATGGTATGGAAGGTGGAGATGACTCTAAAATTAGTGTAAACAAATTATTTGAAGACTACGTATATGCATACATAGAGTACGTAATACTTAATAGTAAACTCAATGTGCAGGAGTATGTTGTACGAAGAGCACAGAAGAGAAAGACTGCTTTATTAAGGAATGCTAAAATAAGAATAAGTAATATACATCCGGGAAGATTATTGATGAATCTAAGAGGTCAAGACAAGTGGTTAAAATAATATGGCGAATATTACAAGAAACTTTATAAAAGGCAGAATGAATAAGTCGGTTGATGAGCGACTTATACCTGACGGTGAATACATAGATGCGATCAATGTTCGTATGGGGTCTACAGAAGGCTCTGAGATTGGTGTAATTGAAAACACTAAGGGCAATGTTTTGTTAACTACATTACAATACAACAACTATCCTTTAAGCACCCAAGCTAAATGTATTGGTGCTTATGAAGATGGGGCTAATGAAAAAATATATTGGTTCGTCCACGACCCATACTTTACTAAAGACTCAGGCGGTATACCTGCCCCTGAATATCCTACGGGAATACTAGACTTGATAGTATCATATGATACTAAAGATGGTATAATCGATTATCACGTTATTAGTGTTAATGATGGTGGTGGTATAAAAACGACATTAAACTTTGACCCTCAATACCTTATAACAGGTGTTGACCTAGTAGAGAACTTATTGTTTTTTACGGATAATAAAAATGCACCTAGATTTATAAATATAAATAGTGGGTATGACAATCCTGCTCTAAATGCTTCTTTTAAAATGGTGGATTACGGTGACGATTCAGCAACACTATCTGAAAGATTACTTGTAATAAAAAGACCACCGTTATATGCACCTACCCTTAATTTTTTAAATATTCCAATTAAAGAAGATAATTATTTAGAAGACAGATATATATCATTTGCGTATAGATATAGATATTCCGATGGAGAATATTCTGCAACTTCACCTTTTTCTAACCCTGCGTTTATTCCTAAGTTATTTAATTTTAGCCAAAATAGCTTGTTAAACGAAGGTATGATAAATTCGTTTAATTCAGTAAATGTATCTTACGACACAGGAGGACCATTAGTTGAAAGCATAGAGTTATTGTTTAAAGAAGCTCAAAATAGTATAATAAAAGTAATTGATAAATTTAATAAAACAGATCAAGGTTTTGCTAATAATACTAATGAAACATATACGTTTACTAATAGCAATATATTTACCATACTCCCCGATTCTGAAATATTAAGATTGTATGACAACGTACCACGCTTTGCTTTAGGGCAAACAATGATGGGTAATCGTCTCATATATGGGAATTATATAGATGGGTATAATTTAGAAAGGAATGGCGTGCCAACGCAAATAGAGTATACAGTTGACCTTGTTAGCGAAAGTAATTCATCTGATGCATTGATAGGAGGAGTGTTGTCCGGAACTTACAATATACCCACAAGAGGGATTAACGTAACTTGCAACAACACCGCTTTAATAAATCTTTCTAGTATTAAAAATAAATTAAAAAAAGGCAGCGTTTTAACTTTTGATTTTTCATTTGAGCATAATAGCTTTGCAGGACCAAATACCCCTACATTAGATACGCCTCTTACTAATATAGATATTTCATTCACTATCCCTAGAGATTATACAAGCGTTTATGATTTAGTTACAAGTGTTGAGTTTATTAACGCAATAGGAAATAGTAGTCCTAAAAATATAAACCCTGTTTATGCACCTACGGGTAACAGGTCTTGTGATGGAGTTACTCTTACTGATGAATTTAATTGTTTAATTCCTCAGCAACTTACTACAGGCACAGGGTCTGTAGAGAAATTTTCAAGTGCAACTAGTGGAGCTTCTCTTGTAGGTCTTACAGAGTACAATAATAATGAGGTTTTAGGTGTGGGTGGATTTCCTTCAGGTCCTTCTGAAAATATTATTGTGTTTATTATTCCGTATATGCGATTTGTTGCAGATGTTAACCAAGGTGCTAGTACGACTAATGATGTGTATGAATTTTATGATTTTATAGAAGCTCAAGCTTCGTTGCAATCTACTAATACTTTAGGAAGTTTACATAGCAATAGAGGATATGAAATAGGGATGGCATATATGGATGACTTTGGTCGTTCAAGTACAGCCCTTGTAAGTAATAACAATTCATTGCAAGTCCCTTGTAGTGCATCTAAAGACAAAAATACCATAAATGTAACCATACCTACTAGGCAGATTGCACCTGAATGGGCTACACATTATAAGTTTGTTATTAAACCTGATGAAGAAAATTATGACGTAATATATAGTAATGTCTACTATCAAGAAAATGAAGATGCAAATTATTATTTTTTACTAGAAGGTGAAAATAGCCAAAAAATTGAGGAGGGAGATAGGTTAATCGTAAAAGCAGATTCAAGCGGTCCTAGAAGTGGATGTGTTTACGCTACCGTACTTGAAAAAGTAACATTTGCTTCCGATGGCATACAAGAGGGAAGTTTTGCGGGGACTTATATGAAAATAAACCCGAACACAATAAACGCAACAGAAGATGTGAATGCTTTTTTCCCTATGAATGCATATGTCGAGGCAAACAGAAAAGACGATTGCCCATCAAAATTATTTCTTTTAGAAGATAGGACTCAGCAATATGGACCAATTAGCATACCCGCAGGTTCTGTTTTTACTATTGAAACTTTAGATGCAACTACAAACGTAGATGCTACTTGTATAAATTGCCCCGAAAGAGAAGTTTTCGTATCAAACATAAGAATAGTAGCGAATAGGAACTATACTGATTTAAAACAATGGTTAGATGCCGTTAATTTCAATACGATATTACAAGAAAATAATTCAGGACCAAGTAAAATACAATGGAGTTCAAATTTAATTACTCCGGGGTGTACTTACGACTTTGCTAGTATATGGTGGGTACAGGGTAATGGCACAAGTACAGCCGATGCTATAGTTGTTCAAGGATTCCCGGCTAGAGGTCGTAATTCAAAACGAAGAAGTAGATTAGATATTAGGATGAGTTTAAGGCGTACTGAATCAACTGTTATATTTGAAACAGAGCCACAAGATGCTTTACCTGACGTATGGTTTGAATCTGCTGATACGTATACTATTAATAGCTTAGGAGAGCATAGTGGCAGCGAACAAGACCAAGTTTTCTCTACAAATACACCCGCTATAGTTAACACAGACTTCTACAACTGTTTCTCATTTGGCAATGGAGCTGAGAGTTACAAGATACGTGACTCAATTATAGGAAAAACATTTAATCTTGGTAACAGAGTTTATACTACAAATGAACAAGAATACAAAGAAGCACACCGTTTTGCTGATTTGACATATAGTGGTGTTTATAATGAAGAAAATAACCTAAATAAGCTTAATGAGTTTAACTTAGGTTTGTTGAACTTTAAACCACTTGAACGATCTTTTGGACCTATTCAAAAGTTATTTGGAAGAGAGACCGATATACTTACATTGCAAGAGGATAAGATATCTTATGTACTCCAAGGGAAAGAAATGATAACAGGCTCTACGGGAGGTAGTTCATTAATAACAGTTCCTGAAGTATTAGGTAAGCAAGTTGCTCGTATAGAAGAATATGGGATATCAAACAACCCTGAGAGTTTTGTTCAATGGGGTGCAGACAAATACTTTACAGATGCAAAGCGTGGAGCTGTTATACAGCTTAAAGGTACTGCGGGTCAGAATGAAAAACTAACTGTAATTTCTGAGCAGGGTATGCGTACTTGGTTTAGAGACTTATTTATAGATTCATTTGAAACTCAAAAGCTTGGTGGATTTGACCCATATATGGATGAGTATGTCCTTAGTTCTAATAACGTACCTAAGCCTATTGATGAAGACTGCATTGATTGTGGAGTAACATTAGGACAAATAATAGTAGATGAATTCACTCCTTACGAATTCTGTGTTGATGTTGGAGATTTAGTTGGAGATGTAACTATAAATATTGAGATTGACCCCTTAGTTTCGGGTGAACAGTTTGACATAGTATACACATACGCAGGGGTTACTAATACATACAGTAGTTTAGCCACTCCTGTAAATGATACAATAGTTATTAATAAGAATTCTGTTTCTGACCAAAAGGTTTCGTTAGTAGTTGAAAATTCTTCACCCAACAAAAGCTATATAGGTGCTATTACGGTTGGATGTCCTGTGGCTGATATTATTACTATTGTGCCTATATCAATAACAAGCAACGCAAATAGTGGTGAATACATACATAGTGAATATAGTTGGACTGACGGGTCATTTGTATCTCCTTTACATTCAAGGATAGTTACTTTTGGAAGTGACGATACAACTCCTTTTATTGTATCTGATTACTCAGGGATACAAGGACCTCAAGGTGCAGGAGTTATTCCTGCTGACGGTGCAACTGTTAGTGTTATATGCGATAAACGCAACTTTGATGATTTTGTATTTAATGAAGGCACACTTACACCTCTTCCTCCGACCCCTAACAACTTTAGATATCTAAGAAGTGATACACTTTATGATAATACTGTTGCAGATATAAAGTTACTATTAGCAGAAACGCTAACTAATCCTAATGGTGGAGTACCTGCTCCAATAGACAGCACGAATGCACCTAACACATATCTATCAACATTCACAATGCCAACTACAGGTAGCTACTTGTACTTGATTTGGGATTACAGATTATCAACTGAAGATGACTTATGTTTTGGAGCAACAATAGAAGATTCTTGTTGCAATTGTTAAAAGAATTAAATTATGGCGATATATTATTTAAACGGAACAACACTATCTAACTCAACAGCAGTATACGACAATGCTGCATTAACTTTGGTTAGTGCAGACGGGTTCTATGCTGATGGAAGCGGTATAAGCAGAGAGCAGGTGAGTGGTATACTAGGACCTATTCAGAACTGTCCTGAGTGCTTAACACCTTGTGGACCAACGGTAGCCCCAATAGTAGGCAATTCAGGTGCAGGCGTTTATGAAATAAATTTTGATTTAGGTACAGCAGTAGGTGCTGTTGTTATTAGGCTTACTCCTACCGATATACCTGTCGGTATACAAGCGACATACAGAGGAGTACCATATAATAAACTAAGCTCTCCTATAGATGGGTATCACGGTGGACAACCATCAGGGACATATACTTATTTAGGGAATGACATCCCTCAGCCACCTGATAACTGTTTACCTGTAGCGGGGACTACTTATAGTAGCCTTACTAGATACAAGTACGAAGATGGTGTAGGGTACGTAGATACAGGATTAACAACAAGTGTAACCCCTCAAGCAGGAGAAATAAGTTTGACTTCAGGGGCAGACCCCGGTATTTGCACTATGGTTATACCCAAAGTTTCTTTAAGTCCTAATGATCTAAAACTAGATATAATTGGGGTTTGTAACGATACAACATTTACTGTAGAGGTAAGTTGTCCTGCATTGTTAACAGGGTTCAGTTCTTCTCTTGTGGGAGTTGACAGTGTAACAGCTTGTGGGCTTACAATAAACCAAGCATATTACAATGTCCCCGTTTCAGGCATTGGAGGTATTCCTGACGTAAATGATTGGGTGTTTTCAGATGCATATGGCAGCAATGTATTGTCTCAAGGATTTTATAAAATAAATGCAACCGAGTATATTGAGGTTGATGTAAACGGAGTGGTTATAACTAAAGGAAACTGTTAAACTTAAAATATGGCAAATCATACGATAACATACGATGAGGGGGTTCAAGGATTCCCTTCCTTCTATACCTACTACCCTGATTGGATGATAGGAATGAATAATTATTTCTACACGTTCAAAGGAGGTAATCTTTACAGACATAACGTCAATGAGGATAGAAACACATTCTATGGCGTGTTCTCTCCATCTAAAATGGAAAGTGTATTCAATACATCTCCACTAGAGAATAAGCTCTTTAAAACGCTTAATTTAGAGGGAGACGATGCTTGGGCAGCTACAATGGATACAGACATCCAAGACTCAGGTTTCATAGACTACGATTACTTTGAGAAGAAGGAGCAGAGTTGGTACTCGTTTGTCAGGAATGAGGGGTTAGGTTCTACGCCATCTACAATACCTGAGTATTCTCTACGATCATTAAATGGTATAGGTAATAGTACAATCGTAACTATATTGGGTCAGACTTCTCAAGTAAACTTTGCATTGTCTACGCAAATAGGGAGCATATTAAGTGTAGGGGATTATTTATATTTCTTAAACGTTGCAGGCAATACTCCTGTATACGCAGGCAATGTTACGGCTATCAACGTAGACCTTAGACGAGGTGCAAACTCCATTACCATAGATACATCGTTTTCCGGTACTACTCCAATACCAACAAACGTAGAGACTTTTTTATACATCAAGAACTCAGTTGCTGAATCTCACGGTGTATTAGGTCACTATGCTGTATTTAATCTGACGTATTCAAAAAACACTAAAGTAGAATTATTTGCTGTTGAGTCAGAAGTAATGAAAAGTTTCCCTTAAATTTACTATCTTTGTGGTGAATGGATAATGATACTTCTGCTATAAGGGTAATAGAAGAATTGGGCTTAGAAACGGGCTTAATGTGGGATAAGATATCAGAATTCTCTAAAAGGCTAAGCAGCTTTGAAGAATCTGTATCTCATAAGGTAGGAGAATCTCAGTCTGAAAAACTAAAAGAGCAATATCCACTAAAGCAACATATTGAGGGTGGGTTATATACAAGAGAGTTGTTTATGAAAAAAGGGTCTATTATTATAAGTATGATTCACAAGCAGAAACACCCCTCATTTTTATTAAAAGGAAAAGTGTCTTATTTAACAGACAAAGGCGAGGTTGATACAATATCAGCCCCGCATACAATATTTACTCAAGAAGGTTCTCAAAGAGTTTTCTATGTTCACGAAGATACTCAATGGTGCTGCGTTTATAAAACAGAAGCAAAGAGTTTTGAAGAGGCTGAGTTTGATGTGTATGTTGATGATTATAGAAACTTACCAAAAGAGACAATAGAAAAAATAAAGAAATTATGGCAGGATTAATGTTAGGATTGGCTATTGCGGGTGCAACCACGCAATTAGTGGGTGCAGGAATGTCTTTCGCAGATGCTAGAAAACAAAAGAAAGTACAAGCTCAAGCGGAAAAGGAAGCTGATATAGCAATGGCATCAGCCCGTAAGAGTCTTGAGAAGAATTATATGGATTCTTTAGCTATACAGAAAGAGCCATATGAGCTTGAAAGAGATGCTGCACTAGTTGCAGGAGCACAGGCTACAGAAGCCCTTAGAGAGAGCGACAGAGGTATGGGTAGAGTTGGGGCTATATATGGTCAGCAACAGCAGGCACAGCGACAGATTGCATCTGCAATGGGTCAGGAGATGTTTAACCTAGACTACCTAAGTGCTCAGGAAGATACAAGACTTCGTGATATAGGCACTCAGCTTGACTTAGGTGAAGTAACAGGAGCACAGCTTGCAGCAGCTAACGCAGAGGAAAGAAGAGCACAACAACTGCAAGCAGGGGTAGCAGGCATAGGAGGAGCAGCAATGACAGGGCTAGATTCATTAGCATTGTATAAGAAAGATAAAGACCCGAAAGCCCCAACCCTTAAACAAGTAGAAAGAATAAAGAGCCAACAGGCGTTAGGTAATTTTGAAGGACAGGGGTTATTTAGACAAGACCCTACAGTTATGACAGACGAGGAGTTTCAGAAAATGATTAATCCTTTTGGCTTTACGCAACCTACGCAACCTACTCAATACACAGGACCATTAAGAATAAAATAATTTATGGCAACTAAATTTGGATACGTAGAACGCAACTTAGAGAACGATGTAAATTGGGCTAATGTTGGGAAAGGATTCTCTGATATGCTATTGGCAGAGAGGGATGAGAGAAAGGCTAAGAAAGGAGCACTTAACGATGCAATGCAACAAACCCAAGAGGGGTTACGCAAGAATGCACCGTTGGGTTATAATACTGACTTTAATGATCGTATGATTGGACTAGCAGCCAATTCAAGTGCGTTTGTGTTAGCCGCCAATAAAGACCTTAAGGCAGGACGAATTACTCCTGAAGAGTATATGCGTAAGCTCCACAGAGTTAACTCAAGTGCAGATACTACATTTGCCTTAGCTAATAACTACAATACCATATATGAAGACAAGCTGAAAAGAATGGATGCTAAGGATTCAGGTAATGTAGAGCAAGCTGCGTTTGAAGCTATGTCTAAATTAGTTGACTTTAACAAGCACGACTTTATGATTGATGAGAACGGCACAATCGTAGCTGCTCCATTAATAACAGATGAGAATGGTATAACAAGCTTAGATACAAAAAACGCTAGAAGCGTTCAGGCTATATTTAACTTAGCACAGAATACGGTAAATAGGTTTGACGTAGAGGGGAATGTCGCAGAGTCAGTAGCAAGACTAGGGAAAAGAGTGCTAGGCACATCCGTAGCGGCTACTTACGGTAAGCAAGGGATGGATGTTTTGATTGAAGGCATAAAATCAGAAGACCCTGATGCATATGCGGAATGGAAAAAGCAAACGACAAACAAAATAATGGCAGATAAGTTTGATGTGGCTTCTATCTTAACTGACTTTTCCGATGAATACGAGACCACTACAGACAAAAAGAAATGGTTGGCTAACAAGGATAAGTATGTGTATGTTGACATAGAGAACGGCAAGGAGATATTAATAGGTGAGCTTACTGATGAACAAAAAGCTAAAGCTATAGATATACTAGACGGTGTTATAGAGAGTCAGGTTGGAAGTTCAAGAAAAGAAAAAGCAAGCCCTAGAAGAGAATATCAATTATCTAAAATTAAATATTTCAAAAACTTAAAAGATGGAGATAAAGCTTCTGAAGAGATTTCTACCTTATGGAATCAAGTAGGGTATGGAACTACAGAAGAAAAAGCAAGAGCTTTAGAATCGTTACTAGGGAATAAGCACGTTATGGCAGGAGGGGTATTAGGTATTAAATCAATCAAAGATGGCAAATTCCTTAAGTTCATATACAAAGACTCTGATAGAAATAGGTCAATTGATTTAACAAAAACATATACACCTATGGAATGGGCTGAAATCGGTTCTGAAATTCACGGTGTAAGCGATTTGAAAAAAGCAGTTTCAGCCGGAGGCGGTTGGAAAGAAGGTGTAGCATTCACCACAGTTACTGACGAAAACAGTCCTTTTAAGGGTATAGGGTCATTAAGAGAAGGGGCTATACCTAAAGAAGATGTTGATGTAGCATATTCCAATATTATAGGTCAAAATATAAATAAATCAAGTACTAGTGAAGATATATCCTCTTTTTTGAATGGCATTGGTATAACCGCAAGAGCAAGTCAAAAAGGCGTATTGGGATCGTATGGAGGCGGAGAACAAACGATCATCATAGAGGATACAGCAGGTGTAGAAACAGAGTATAAACTAAATGATGCGGGCTTAAAAGCAATTAATAATATTGTTACAAGTTCTGCAAGTAAAGAGGAAAAAGAGCTTGCTATAAAAACAATAGCCTCAAGTGGAAGTGCTTCAGGTAGCGGGGTAGATGCTTTTGGTAACCCAATCTAATAAACAATAAATAAAATGGACGATAAATTAGAAATACTTTACAAAAGTTACATTGATAATGGCATACTTAGCCCTCAAACAACATTTGAGGACTTTTCTAATGCTAGTGATGCTATAATAAAATCTTTACACCAATCAGGTATAGATAAAAATGTAGTAAGTTCACAAACAGACTTATCAACATTTCAGAATGCTTGGGGTGTAAAAAAAAAAGGTACTTCAGAGCCTATTGGGGATACCAAGGGCACTACGGCTTCTACTACAGAACAAGCTCCGCTAGGTCCTATTTCTTCGGACTCACAGCAAAGTGACCCAATATCTGAAAGAGGTATAGGTTTTGAAAAGCCTGAAATAGAAGAGACGGTTGCTGCTGACACAATGCAGCAGCCAAGTACATTTGACCCTAGCCAATTTGTTGCTCCTGAAGATTTAGATGTGATGGATTCTACTCCTGCATCTAGAGCGAGGAGTGAGTTTGAAGAAAAATCATTACAGATAGCAGAGGATAGACTTAACAAGGCTGTAGATGCAGGACTGATAGGAGATGATTCGGATTATGGGAAAATGTTCCCGGATGCAGTAAAAGATGTTTTTGATGAGGTACGAGCTGAGGAAAGATTTGTAACCAACTACGCTGATTTAGATGAAAAAATGAAGGGATTGATCTCTTCGGGAGTCATTGTAGAAAACGGTGAGGTAGTAGGTATAGACTATGATTTAATACCAAAAGAAAATGTAGCTGAAATAGTAACGTATTACGAAGATTCTGATTCTATTATTGAAAGCTCCTCTGATAAATCAACACAAAGTGTAGCGGGGTTATTGTCAGTTAAAGCAAAAGAAAAATATAACATAAAAGAAAAGCAAGCATCTTTTTTGCTTGAAGAGCTAAAGAATAATCAAATAGCATTAGACGAGTTAGCAGCAGCAGCAGATTATTCAGGACCTTTAAAGGAGGGTATGTTCATAAACGACCCTCTTCTACAAAAGGAAGCTGAATTACTAACAAAGCAGCATAACGAAACTCTTGTCCAATTACAGGATATGAAGAGAGAGTTAGACGAAGATTCCATAATGGTCAACTCACTTGATCTAATAGGAAAGAATACAAATCTTATGGGTGCACTTAGTTTAGCAAGCACAGCAGCAGGGAATGCATTAGGTAACGTATTATCAAGTCCACAAAACTTTTACTCTAGATCAGATATAGTTAGGTATGGAGATATGATAAAGCAGAGGGATTGGATGAAGGAAAACCCGTTTGTATTACCTGAAGGAGTTGAAGTAGGTTCTAAAGAATATTGGGAGATATATAAAGATTATCAAGATAGAGCAAGAAGAGAGACTCCTGACCAAGAGGAGGAGAAGCTAATGAAAGCCTCTTTAGAAACCTTTAAAACGGCTAAAGAAATATTCCCTACAGACTACAGGGATTCAAATTATAATTTTGCGGGCGAAGTTGCAGGGCAAGTAGGCTTCCAATTAACCTTAGCTAGAATAGGTGGAGCTACAGGCATACCTCTAGGTGGGGCTATAGCCTCAATTGGAGCAGGTTACAGTATGAGTAGTATGGAGATGTACAGGGATGCTACTGAGTCAGGATTAGATCATTACGATGCTATGAAATTAGCTGACCAATACGCTACGATATCAGCACCATTAGAGATGCTTCCTGTTTCAAGGATTCTGAATAAAACAGTTTCTAAGTCAGGTCTTAAGGCTGCTAGAAAAAAAGCAATTGACACGATATTAAAAAAAGGAGTTAAAGGTTTCACGGAAGAGGTTGCATCAAAAGAGGTTACTTTATCTTTAAAGCCATTGTTTAAAAGTGCAGGGGTTGAGTTTCTTGAAGAGGGTGGTCAAGAGGCACTACAGTATAACATAGGGTTAGGATTAGCTAAAATTTACAACGCAAATAAAAAAGACTCTCAGAAAGAATTTGTTAAAGAAGATTTTGGAAGTAGTGAATATTGGAAAAACCTTACTCAGAACTTTCTTTTAGGTGGTGCTGCGGGTGGTTTAATTGGAGGTACGACTAGCATATTGGGCGGAGAGTTCGTTGTTGGTAGCAACTACGATGCTTTAGAGGAAATGTTCCTAGACCCGAAGCAAATGTCTAAGATTAATGATCAACTTACTGCATACAGAAGGTTAGGTAAGATTGAGACAGATGAAGATTTGCAGGTTGCTAGAGAGCAAGTTGGTATTATAGAGTCGGCAGCAGCAGAGGTTATGAATGCTACTAAGGCAAACCCTGAAATGTCAAACGCTCCAATGAAAAGAAAGTTATTTGAACTAACGTCAGAAAGACTTTCATTACAAAAAGAAGTTGATGGGGTTAAGATATTAGCTTTAGTTTCTGACAAAAAACAAAAGATTGCCGAAATAGATAAAACCATAGAGGATTTAGTTTCAGGTAAGGTATCAATAGATCAGCTATTAGGGACTGAAGATGCTCCTGTAGCTGAAGAGGCTGCTCCTGTGACTGAAGAGGTCGAGCAGATAGCTCTCGAAGAGCCTAGCGAATCACAACTTCAGGACGATGTAAAAAACGGGGAAGTTGTTACTTTAATGTTTGAGAATGAAAACGACATACCTGATGTATATAAAAATAAAACAAAAGTAAAAAACCCTATACTTATTACAGGTACAATCCAAGCAGGTCGAAGAGGGAAGGCTAAGCCCACTATTATGGTTAAGGTAGAAAAATCACTTGTTGATTATTACGAGTCAACTAAGCAGGTGACTGAAACTGCTCCTGTGACTGATGAGGCTGCTCCTGTAGCTGAGGAGGCTATGTCTAAAAAGGTTGATAATGTTTTTGCTGAAAAGAATCCGGATAAGGTTGAAATATTGTCGGGCAATTTAGCTAGAAACAAGTCTGCTGAATTTGAGATTTCATCTATAGGTCAATCAATAGTAGACCAAGCAACAAAAGCTGCCGTTGCTATTCAGCGAATAGCACCTAATGTTAGAGTTGTCCTCCACGATACAAGTAAAGAATATACTGAGTTTTCTAGAGAAGGAACTAGAGGTTCTTACGATCCTTCGACAAAAACAATACATATAGATTTATCAAAAGCTAATAAAAAAACCGTAGGACACGAAATATTCCACTCTATATTATTAGAGTCCATAAAATCTGATGTAGAATTACAGAATCTAACAGACGATATGTATAAGTCTGTTAAGCGTTCATTGGCTACTAGTCCTTTGATGAAAAGAAAGCTAAGAAAGTTTTCTGAAAAGTATGGAGAAAACATACAAAGCGAGGAGGCATTGTCAGAGTTGTTTGGTATGCTGTCTTCAGACTACAAACAGTTAACTGCACCCGCTAAGGTTAAGATCAAACAGTTTATAAATAAAATTGCTAGTAAGTTCGGTCTAACTGATATAATTAATCTATCAGAACAGGACCTATCAGACCTTGATACCATTGAGCTATTAAATACAATGGCTGCCCGTGTAAAAGAGGGAGAGGCTATAACTGAAGAAGAAACTAAACCGATTACTGATAGAGACGTTGAAGGGGGTAAATATATGGAAAACCCTATTTCCGCATTAAAAAGAAACCAAGTTGGCGATTTCGAGGTATCATACACCGAACAAGAAAACATAGAATCTTACTTGAAAGATGGAAGGGTTACGCAGCCAAAAGATGTTTCATTTTTAAAAGGTCTTTTCACTACGGTAACGTCTCCTGATGATATGTTAGCCGGTCAAATAAAACATAAAGGTAAGGTAATATTTGAAGGGGAGGGTGGTTTATTTTTTGTAACTAAATTTGGTGATGTATGGGCTTCAGGTAAAGTTGGAACTGCAAACACCATAGCAAACAATCTAAACAGACAACTAAAAGAAAATAACGGAAGAGCATTTCTAACTCTTACAAAAGGAACAGACTCTAAGTTAGTTAGTAGTGCTTCAGGAGTAAACTCTACTCTTGCAGTATTAAATACTATGTTAGATGAAGGTTTAATTAGTCCATCTTTATTTATAGAATCCGTATCAGCATCAGTTAAAAAAGCAAAGGGGAACATAAATCTCAGACAGTCTGCTAAAGACTTAAAGAAAGATATTGAAAAATATTTTACAAATCCCAAGACAAGTACATTTGAAAAAAGAGGTTTTGTTGTAAAAGACATTGTATCTTACATTGCTAGGGATTTAGATGGAAGTAAGAAAAAAGATATTATAAGTTTCTTAGGTGGAGATTTAAGTAAAGGATTAGGTGTTGGAAATACACCTAAATCACAGGCACTTGTTGATTTAATAGCTAAAGTAGCATCAGAGAAACTAACTAAAGGGTTAAGCACGGGAGATGTTTATGCTGTTATAGAGATAAATAGCGAGGTTGAGGTTAAAGAAGATTCTCACCCAAGTTATCCTTTTCATATAAGTTTAAAAGACGGGAGTACACCTGTACTGCATTTACCTAAAAATAGAGAGCAGGGTAGTAAAAATATAGTTCAAAAAGGTGCAGATGGTAAATATAATCTTGATTACGCAGTTAGAAATGTATCAGTAGTAGAGGGTAAATATGATTTTGTATCTGCCAAAACAGCAATAGAAGAAGGTTTAAAGAGAAGAAAATCTAAGCAAAAAACTCGTGCAGTTCGTGAGCAGAAGGATGAAGTTGTATATCACGGTTCACCGACACCTATTGAAGGGGATGTTTTAAAAAGAGGGCAGTCAGGTGCTATATTCTTAACTCCAAATAGAAAATATGCAGAGCAATATTCTATGGATAAAGTAGGAGAGGTAACTGAAATAAAAATTTCTGAACAAAAGAAAGAAAAATTATTTGATTTAAGAAAACCTGAGCACGTTGAAAAACTAAAAGAAGGGTTTTTAAAAAACAATGAGGAACTTGAAATTGAATACGACACAAAAGAAGATGCGTTAAGGGATTACGACAATGCCATCCGAAGTATGAGAGAAGCATCTGAGGGGAGAGAAGGTATAAACGATTGGTCCTCCGGGAGTCAGTTTATAGAGGCGATGGAAAATGCAGGTTTTGAAGGAGCTTTATTTGCTGAACGACCTGCCGGGATTGTCGATGAAAATATTGTTATTAGCTATGCTTTATTTGATAAGCAGATACCAATAGAAAAAATATCTTCAGAAAATGAGACCACTCGTGCTGTTCGTGAGCAGAAGGATGACGAGAAAGTATACAAAAATTCAGCATTTTTTTATGGAGGATTTTTTACAGGAGTACAGCGTCAAGGGTTTGGGAAATCTATAATATCAGATATATTTAAAAACAATCCAAAAATAGAAAACATTTTACTATACACTCAAGATGATGCAATAGGTTTTTGGAAGAAAGTAGGAGGAACTGTTGTTCAGCAAGGAAAAGATACAAATGGGACATTAAGATATTTTGTACAAATAAATAAAAATGATGTAGATGCTAACTTAAGTACAAAAAAGTTAGGAGTTTCTTATAAAAACTTAGAAACTAAAAAATCAGAAATAGCCAAGGGAGAGTACGCTATAAATATGGGGAGACAAAAAATTGGATTCTTTTTTGTTAGAGATGTAGGGACAATAAAGGCAAACCCAATGGGTACGATAATCGAAGATGTAGATGAACAACGTGCTGTTCGTGAGCAGAAGATTCCTGAGAGAACTAAAAATAGAATAACAAAATTAGCAGACAGGCTAAAAAATAAATTCAATAAAGATACAGACCCTAATATAATACTTGAAGATGTATTAGATAATTTACAGACATTAGATAAGTGGTATGAGACAGCAAATGATACTCAGAGAGAGGATGCTGTAAGGTTTGCAAGAGAATACCTTGGGTTTAAAGAAATAAAAACTCCTAAAATTGTAGATTATAAAGGAAAAATTAGAAAGGTATTCGATATAATTACGGACGTAACTAAAATAGATTTAAAGGAGCAGATAGACATAGCTAAGAGCTTAAAGCAAAGAGCTAAGCTGACTGCGAAAGAAAAGAAGGTACTATATGATATTTTGAACGAGACCTTAAAAGGATTAGAAGGTCAAGGAAAACTAACAACAAATCAAGTAAAGAATGTAATCAAAAAATTCCAAAAAGTTGATGTGTTCTCGCAAGCTCAGGTAGATGACTTTGTTGACTATATGACTAAGGTGTTTGCAGATGCAGACTATATGTCTAAAATGGCAACGGCTAATAATAAACTTCCTAGAGCAAGAAGAAACATTAAGAGTAAGACGGGTATGAACCCGATAGGTCCATTGTTAGATCGCTTGTTTAGAATCAACCCTAGAATTATTCCTTCGCAGTTTTTGGACAGTTATCTAGACATACTTGATACAATGTCTAAAAATAAAAGTGAACTTGATTTTTCTGAACTTGACTCAATAAGTAAAAACACACAAGAAATATTAGATTATATGGACGGTGAGGGTAGCAAGATTTATTGGTTATCAAGTGGATACCAAGACTACATTAATGAGAACAAGGCTAAGGTTAGAAATAAAACCTTTAATGAAATACTTGATCTTATGAAGACTGATGAAATAATAGATGATAATGACATTGCTATTATGAAGAAGTACAAAACAACTATATCCCCTTCAGAAAGAGCCAAAAAAACAGAAGCAGAAATACAAGAGGAAAAGGATAGCCTGATTGAAGATATAAAGTTAAAATCAAAGGAAAAAAATCCTATGTTTAGCACGAATGATCAGAAGTTATTCGCAGATAAATTGAAGCGTTTAGTTAAGACTAAAGCAATAGATGAACTTCCCCTTAATGAATTAAAAACATTACTTCAGGCACTCACAAATGTGAACCAAGGGTTAGTATCTAGCAATGTTACTTTATTTAATACGAAATTAGATTCGATTAGCAATTCTAAGATAGTATCCAATTCTTTAGCTAAAGCTACATTAGGTTTAGTCACAAAGGCATACAATAAAGTAAAGGAAAAGCTAAGTTCTAAAAATTATGTACAAAAAGCACTTGAGTCTAGCCCACTATATTACATTGAT
>TARA_B110000902_G_scaffold70338_1_pt1 | contig 29583 bp, 32 predicted proteins | sample TARA_B110000902 | Tara Oceans TARA_B110000902 (sample SAMEA4398009) | marine metagenome | biome: Polar Biome; feature: [SRF] surface water layer (ENVO:00010504); material: water (ENVO:00002006), including particulate matter (ENVO:01000060) such as... | depth 5 m | reverse complement strand
CTAAATAAAATTCCTAATTCAACTCTTGGTTCTGGTAAAAGATATTTTTTTTTAGCTTCTAAAAATAAATGAGATTTAGAATTAAAATTCTCTAATCCTATTTTAGATAATCCTAATTCACCAGTTACATACAAGTAATCACCCTTTTTAACTTTGTCTCTAGGAACAGCACATCCAGTTGGTAAATGTCCAAACATCGTAATTGTAATATTAATATGCTTTAATGATGAAGTTAAATCTCCTCCAATTAAACTTATATTATATTTTAGTTGATCAAGTTTAAGACCTTCAACAAATTTTGGAATAAACTTTTTAACTTTGCTTTTAGGAATATTTAGAGCAAGATTATAAAATAATGGCTTTGCACCCATTGAAGCAATATCTGATAAATTTACCCTTAAAGCTTTTTGAGCAATAAGTTTTGGATCTTCAGAACCAAAAAAATGAATTCCTTCAACAATACTATCAGTAGTAATAACTATATCTTTATTTAGTAAAGGTTTATATACAGCAGCATCATCCCTGAGTTCTCTTGCTATTGAGTTCGTTAAAGGTTTAAAATAATTTTTAATATAATCAAATTCATCCATATTTTTATAATTACTTACACTTTATATTTTTAGAAATATTTTCCAGCATTCCATTTGCAAAATTTGCATTTCCTCCAAAAGATTCAAAAATACTGATATATTCATTTATAATAGTTTTTTTACTAAAATTTTTGACAAAGGATAATTCAAAAACAGCTAATCTAAAGACTGAAATTTCTGTCTTACTAAGTCTGTCAAAAGACCAATTTTGTGCAATATTTTTAGTTATGATTAAATCAATTTCAATAATATTTTCGTTTACACCTTCTATAATAGAATTGAAAAGTTGCCTATCAATGTCTTTAATATTTAATTCTAATAAAATTGGGTTTAAATAATTTTTAAAATATGAATTAATAATTAATTCTATATTCTTTAATAAAAAAGAAGATTCATAAAGAACTTGAACAGCACAAATCCTAGAAGCCGTTTTTTTTCTAACTGACGGCTGTCTAATATTTTCTTTATTTAAAATTTCTAATTTCACAATAAATTATTCAACCCATAGTTTATTTTTAATCTCTATTAAGGATAAACAGGCTAAAGCCGCACCTGCGCCTTTATTTAATTTTTTAGGATCTGACCTTAATATAGCTTGTTCCATATTCTCAACAGTCAATATACCATTGCCTATAGGTAATGAAGACAAAACACTAAGGTTGGATAAACTTCTAGCAGATTCATTTGCAACTATTTCAAAATGATAAGTTTCACCTCTTATAACGCACCCTAAAGCTATATAACCATCAAAAAAATTTGATTTGTTTATACTTGAAGACACAAATTTAATTGCTGGGGGTATTTCTAAAGCACCTGGTACGTATAAAACATCAAAGTTAACAGATTTATTATTCAATACTTCTGAGGCACCTTTTATTAGATTCTTACTTATTAATTTGTAATAAGGCGAAGAAACTAATAAAACATTTAATTTTTTATCCATAAATTTAATTAACCTAACTTTTCCCAATTTTTAATAGTTAAACCAAATCCATTTAAACCAATTGCCACTTTTTTAGAGTTTGACAATATAATCATTTCTTTTACACCTAAATCATTTAACATTTGAGCTCCTACTCCATAATCTCGAAGATCAGAATTATCAATTTTTGACTGATTAATACTTTTAGCTATTTTTTTAGAAAGTGATTCTGGTGCTGTATCCCTAATAAGAATAATTATACCACTTTTATTTAAAGCAATTTTTTCCATAGCTTTTGACAGCTCTGAGCCACTTCTATCACTTGATTGATCACCAAGTACATCAGATAATAGATCTAATGCATGAACTCTGACTAAAGTTGGTTTGTTAGTCTCAATTTCACCTTTAACGAGTGCCATATGCTCAGATTCATCAATAATATTTTTAAAGATTATAATTCTCCAAGCACCGCCAAATTTACTATCTAAAACAGCTTCAGAAACTCTTTTTACAAAAGATTCATTCTTTCTCCTATATGATATTAAATCTGAAATAGAACCAATTTTAATATTATGTTTTTTTGAAAATTTAAAAAGATCAGGTAATCTAGCCATTTCTCCATTATCTTTCATAATCTCACAAATTACACCAGAAGGATTAATATTTGCTAGCTTAGCTATGTCTATAATGGCTTCTGTATGCCCTGCTCTAATAAGAGTTCCTCCATCTTTAGCAATTAATGGAAACACATGACCTGGTGTTGTTATTTCATTACTTGTAGAATTATCGTTAATAGCAGTTTTTATTGTTAAAGATCTGTCTGATGCAGATATACCAGTTGTAACTCCATCTCTTGCCTCAATAGAAACAGTAAAAGCAGTTTCAAATCTTCCTTCATTTCTTCTTTCCATCAAAGATAATCCTAATTTTTCTGCTTTAATTCTTGTAAGTGATAGACAAATCAAACCACGACCATACTTTGCCATAAAATTAATAACTTCAGGAGAAGCAAATTCACCTAAAACACATAAATCACCTTCATTTTCTCTATCTTCATCATCAACCAAAATAAAAATTTTACCTTTAGAAGCATCTTTGATAACTTCTTCAATACTAGATAAACTCATTCCAACTCCAAAAATTTAAACATTTTTAATCAACTAATTATCTATAGATATTTTTTGCAATTTTTCTAAATATCTGGCTAAAACGTCAATTTCAATATTAACTATTGATCCCTTTTCATAAGATTTAAAACAAGTATGAGACCAAGTAAAAGGAATAATGTTAACATTAAATATATTTTGTTTAGTTTCATTAACAGTTAAAGATACACCGTCAATTGTAACTGAGCCTTTTTGAGCGATGAACTTACTAAAGTCACCATTCATTGAAAAATCTATTTTATAAGAACCTTTTATTTCATGAATTGAGTTGACTATAGCTGTAGTATCTACGTGTCCATAAACAAAATGGCCACCAATTTCATCTCCAACTTTTAATGATTTCTCTATATTTATTAAAGATCCAATTTTCCATGTTAAAAAATTTGTTTTACTTGCTGTTTCATGACTTACATCAAAAAATAAAAAATTATTTTCAATTTTTTTAAGAGTTAGACAAATACCTGAACAAGCAACTGAAGCACCGAGAATTAGAGAATGAAATGAAGAAGCAAGAATTGATCTACCATCCTCAATAATAGAAATAGAAATTTCCCAGTCTTTTATTTGAGTAATACTTTCTATTTTCCCAAGATGAGAAATAATTCCAGTAAACATAATAAATCCTTATTAATTTAGCTTTCTAACTTCCAAAACATCATCTTCAAATGTACGAATTGATATTAATTTATAGTTAATTAATTCATTAATATTTTGAATACCTAAGCTTTTAACAAAAGGTATTCCATCATTCCCAATAATTTTACTGGATCTAAATATAATCAATTCATCAATTAAATTTAAAGATAGTAAAAGAGAGTTCATAACAGATCCACATTCAATTAGTAAATTATTAATACCCCTTAATGCTAAATCATTAAATATAAAGTTAAAATATTTTAAATTATCATCAAAATTAGAGTTTATACCTACGTATGAAACCTTATCTATATTTTGACCCTCAGTAGGTTTTGATTTCTCAGATAAAAAATATATAATTAATTCTTGATTATATCTGCTATCAAATATTTTATGGCTTTTAGATATTTTTAAGTTTCTATCCAATAAAACTTTTGTTGGACTTCTATCTTCCATACCACTTAATCTACATGTAAGCTCAGGATCATCCGCAAGAACCGTAGAACTTGAAGTTAAAATAGCATCGTTTTGAGATCTAATAAAGTGACTATAAGAACGACTTAAATCATTAGTTATCCATTTTGAATCATTGTTATTTAAAGCTATTTTTCCATCTAAAGAACAAGCTATTTTAAGAGTAATATATGGCTTTTTATTTGTAACTTTAGAAAAAAAACCTTCATATAAAAACATGGAATCAAGATTCATAAAGTTTTCGAAAACCTCAATATTATTATTTTTTAATATTGTTATACCTTTACCTGACGTTCTTGGATCTAAATCATCACAGCTAATAAAAACTTTAGATATGCCAGTTTTAGAAATTAGTTCTGCACAAGAAGTTCCAGAAATGTTTTTATGCGCACAAGGCTCTAAAGTAATATACATAAAAGAATTTAATAATTTTTTTTTATCTTTAATTTTATTAATAGCATTTTGTTCAGCATGTGGTCTGCCAGATAATGAGGTTCTACCTCTTGAAATAATCTGGTTATCTTTTACTATAACGCACCCAACCGGAGGGTTCTTTCCAGAAGCTCCTTTGGCTCTATAAGCTTCTAAAATAGCCAGCTTCATCCATTTATTCTTACTATTTAGCATTTAATATACAAATAAAATTTAATCTTTAATTTCTTTTTCAACAAATTTACCAAAGTCACCTGCTTCTCTAAAATTTCTATAAACTGATGCATATCTTATATATGCAACATTATCAATTTGAGCCAAAGCATTCATCACCAATTCACCTATTAACTTTGATGATATTTCATTATCTCCTATCGCTTCTAATTGCCTTACAATCCCGTTAAGAGCACGTTCTATTGCATCATCATCAGTCTGTCTTTTTCTTAGTGCCATAAGCATTGATTTAGATAATTTATCTCTATCAAAAGCTGTTTTTTTACCATTTCTCTTTAATACAATTAGATCTCTTAACTGTATCCTTTCAAAGGTGGTAAATCTAGAACCACAACTAGTACATAATCTTCTTCTTCTAATAGATGCGCCATCATCACTAGCCCTAGAATCTTTTACTTGTGTATCTTCTTCTCCACAAAAAGGACACCTCATAATTCAACTCCTTTAAATTAGTAAATTGGGTATTGAAGACATAGATTTAAAACTTTTTCTTTTACGATAGCTTCAGTTTCATTATTCGAAATATTATTATCAAACCCATCTAAAACATCGGCAATTAAATTACCAACAGCTTTAAATTCCTCAACACAAAACCCTCTAGTAGTAGCTGCGGAAGAACCAAACCTAATGCCTGAAGTAATAGACGGAGGCAAAGGATCAAATGGCACTCCATTTTTATTACATGTCAAGCCAGACCTTTCAAGAGCTATCTCGGCAGTAACACCTGTAATATTCTTGTCTATAAGGTTTAATAAAACTATATGATTATCAGTTCCACCAGAAACTATATTATACCCTCTCCGAATTAAAGTATTTGCAAGGCATTCTGCATTTGAAACAATATTTTTTGCATATACCTTAAATTCAGAAGTTAAAGCCTCTCCAAAACCAGCCGCCTTGCCAGCTATAACATGCATCAAAGGACCTCCTTGCAAGCCCGGGAAAATAGCAGAATTAATTTTTTTAGAGAGATTTTCGTTATTTGTTAATATCATCCCTCCTCTTCCAGATCTTAATGTTTTATGTGTAGTTGTTGTTACTATATCCGCATATTCCATAGGATTAGGATGAACGCCGCCAGCCACTAACCCAGAAATATGAGCCATGTCAACTAAAAGCAAAGCACCTACCTTGTCAGCAATTTCTCTAAATTTTTTAAAATCTATAATTCTTGGATAAGCAGAACCTCCAGCAATTATTAATTTTGGTTTATGAGCTAAAGATAAATTTAAAATTTCTTCGAAATCTATTAAGTTATCTTGTTTTCTTACACCATATTGAATTGCATTAAACCACTTGCCTGACAGATTTGGCTTAGCTCCATGAGTTAAATGACCACCAGAGGCTAAACTCATACCCAAAATAGTATCACCTGGCTTTAAAATACTTAAAAAAACTGCTTGATTAGCTTGTGCTCCAGAATGTGGCTGAACATTTACATATTCTGCACCAAACAATAACTTAGCTCTATCTATTGCTAACTGCTCAACTTCATCAACATACTCACAACCTCCATAATATCTTTTTCCAGGATACCCTTCAGCATACTTATTAGTAAGAACTGAACCTTGAGCTTGCAAAACAGCTTTAGAGACTATGTTTTCAGAAGCTATCAATTCAATTTGATTTTGTTGTCTAAATAATTCATTATCAATCATTTTTGATAATTGAGGATCATAATCATCTATATTAGATGAAAAAAAACCTTTTTTATAAAATATATTTTTTTCTTCTGGCATATTTAAAAACTCACTTTGATTATAATTTATTAACTCGTAATCGATGTCTACCTTCTTCAAAATCAGTGTTTAAGAATTGAAAAACAATATCTTTAATAATAAGATTATTTAAAATTCTTCCACCTAAAGCAAGCACGTTAGCGTCGTTATGCTTTCTGCTTTTAGAGGCCATTTCCACACTTGTACATAAAGCAGCTCTAATATGTGAGTGTCTGTTTGCTGCAATAGAAACACCTATACCTGTACCACAAAATAAAATACCAAAAGAATTAATATTATTTTTAATATTTTTAGCCATCAAGTTCGCGTAATCAGGATAATCAACAGATTCCAAAGAGAAACAACCAAGATCTTCAACATCATAATTACCTTCTTTTAAAAAATTAATAACTGATGTTTTAAGTTCAAAGCCACCATGATCAGATGAAAGGAATATTTTTTTATTCATAAATTAAAACCATCAATTTTAAACATAATAATATGCTCTTAATTACATTAAAATAAATTCTAATTCAATTTGTAAATTAAGTAATATAAAAGCTAATTAAATATCAAACCTATCAATCAAAATATTTATAAAGTCGTTTTCAACCATTGAAACAACCAAGTAAGTTAAAGGTAATGTTATTAAAGTAGATAAAAAAACTTTTATTTTTAAATTTGTTTTTATAGGTGCAGAACTAGCATTTCCTTCATCAGGATGATCTGGAATGTTAATTCCAAATGGCAAGGAAATAAAAAACACAACCATCCAAAGCATTAAATATACTAAAACAATAGAAACAAGTGTCATGATTATCCTCTTAAATTCTATTAATGTGAACACTAAAGTTAGGTCTTTTTAAGAAAGTTGATTTAAACTCTTTTCTCATTAACCTTGAAATTTTATTAATTAATTCTAAATCATTCAAATTTGATTGATGACTATTATTCTCTATATAATCCTCAATGATCAAGGAACAATTTATTAGAAATTCGTCCATAAGTAAATTATTAGAGACACCAACTTGATCAATCTTAGGAGGGCATGCTAAAAAACAATCTTTGGTTAACACTATAGAAATAGATACATAACCATTCCATAAGGCATGCCTTCTTGATGTAAATCTCTCATCATCGATTGATACAATCTCTCCAGCATCAGAAACATTGCTAGTAAACAAATTTCTAGCTATCACTTTTGGTTTGTTTCCATTTAATTTTATAATATCACCATTTTTGGGTTTAATAACATTAGGAACCTGGCATTCTAAAGCTAATGTTGCATGTGCATCAATATGCTCTCTAGTTCCATGAACAGGAATCGATATTTTAGGGTTAATAAAAGAATACATTTCTATTAATTCATCACGGGATGGGTGACCTGATACATGAATATCTTTGTTTTCATCAGTGATGACATTAATATTTTTATCAAAAAAACGATTTTGCACCTTTGATATGGCATTTTCATTTCCAGGTATTTGTCTACTAGAAAAAATAACTGTATCTCCATCTATTAAAAAAATATATTTATCATTACCTTTAGAAATTCTAGAAAGAGCAGACGTTGGCTCACCTTGAGAACCTGTACAAATTATTAGCATGTTTAGACGAGGAATTAACCCTATATCTTTGAGGCTAACAAACTCTGGTAAATTATCTAAATAACCTACTTCTTGAGCGGCATCAATTGCTCTTAAAAGAGCCCTACCAACAACCAAAACAGATCTTTGTGTTTTTGATGCAATATCTAATATTGACTTAATTCGACTAATATTTGATGAGAAACACGTTACTACCACTAACTTCTTAGCATTTTCAATGGTTTCAAAAAGTCCATTATAAGCAAATTTTTCTGATGGAGTTCTACCTAAAACCTGTGCATTAGTAGAATCACAAATCATTGCCAAAACATTTTTTTTACCTACTGATAAAAAATTTTGATTATCATAATTTTCTTCTAAGTTATAAGATTTTTCAAGTTTCCAGTCACCAGAATGAAAAATATTACCTTCTTTGGTTGAAATTAAAAATGAAACTGGGTCTGGAATGGAATGAGATGTTTGAATAGCTTTAACAGAAAAATCACCAATATTAATTTCATCATTAACAAGTATGTTATTCAAGATAATCTTATTATTTTTATTACTTTCATTTAATTTGCGTTTAAGTAGAGCAATTGTAAAAGGTGTGCCCCATACAGGGCAATTAATTTCGTTAGCAAAATATGGGATTGCTCCTATGTGATCTTCATGTCCATGAGTTAGGAATATTCCCAAAAGCTTGTCTTCTAAGGATCTAATAAAATTAAAATCAGGAAGCAAAATATCTATGCCTAAATCAGTTTCATCAGGAAAAGAAATGCCTAAATCAACAAGTATCCATTTATCATTATAATGATATAAGTTAGCATTCATGCCAATTTGTTCAGAGCCTCCAACAGGTAAAAAAAGCAAGTCAGATTTTATCCAATTCATATTAACTCTCAACAATCATAGTATTTTTTTATTATTTAAGAATATGTTTACCAAACCAATTAAAGTTAAGTTATTTTCAATAATATCAATGCATTGCAAAGATTCCTTAAATAAAAAACTTAAGCCTCCAGTTGCAACAACTTTAAAATTACAATATTCATCAATCAATTTAATTTTATTAACCAGTCCTTCAATCATAGATACATAACCCCAAAAAATACCGGACTCCATAGCATTAATGGTATTTTTTCCTATTAAAGAGCTGTTCCCATACAAAGTCTTTATGGAAATTCTTGGTAACCTAGCAGTAGCTAAATAAAGAGCCTCAAGTGATAAGTTAATACCTGGAGCGATTATTCCTCCATTGTAACTGCCATTTTCTCCTACAACATCAAAAGTTGTAGCTGTCCCAAAATCTATAACTATTGCTGGAGCAATATTCAGACATTTAACAGCATATGAATTTACTAATCTATCTGCGCCAGCTTCAATTGGATTATCAATATTCACTTCAATTTCTAGGGTTACATCTTTTTCACCAACTATAAGAGGTTTGGAATTAATATATTTTTTAACGAAAGATTTTATATTAAATAATGTTTCAGGAACAACAGATGCAATTGAAACTCCTGAAATATCAACCATTTTAAAATGAGATAAACTTAACATTTGAAAAAGCCAAGAGTAGTAGCTGTCGTCTGTTCTTTTAGGGCTATTACTAATTCTCCAACAACCTTCTTGCTTAATAGATTTTTTATAAGAATATAAAGCAAAAACTGTATTTGTATTTCCGCAATCAATAACTAAAATCATATAGAGTTTCTTTCAGGAAAATAAAAATTATCAATTGAATAAAATTCAAGAACCTCTTCATTTTGTTTAATTTTTAAACCGCCATTATCACCTAAACCTAAAAATATTCCGTTAATATAATCAGATTGAGATGAAAGTTTTACACATATCATACAATTAATATTTTTAATAAACGGATTAACTTTATTAATAAAAGCTTTTAAACCAAAATTTTCCCAAACAATATAATTGTTAAACACCTTATCCAATATTTTTAATCCAATATCTTCTATTGAAGCTGTAAAATTTATATAATCAATAAGTCTAGCAGTATCCCATTTTTTTTCTTTAGTTGGATTTTTTAAAATATTAGCTCCAATTCCAGCAACAATAAAATTATCAGATGATTCTAATAAAATACCAGATATTTTCTTTTTATCGACTAATATATCATTTGGCCATTTCATTTCTATAATATTTTTATCAACGCCTAATTCACAAAAAACTTCTAAGGCTGAGAAACCAACGATTATAGATAACTGATTCCAATAAGATTTCTTTTTATTCGGCCGAATTATTGTTGATAAAAACAAGTTACCTTTAATTGAAATCCATTCGTTACTATTTCTACCTCTACCTTTAGTTTGATTATAAGAAAGATATGAGTTACCTTCTTTAGCACCATTTAATGCTGCATTAAAAGCTATTTCATTTGTACTGACACAAGAATTAATAACATTTAAATTAATATTAACCATTTTTTCCAACTAATTACTTCTTGATAAGAAAGAATTAAAGATAATAATTTAAAATTATTTATAATTATCCACCAAAATCATCTAACATTATATCTTCTTTATCAACGCCTAAATCAATTAGCATATTAGTAACAGATTGATTCATAATTGGTGGTCCACACATATAGTATTCGCAATCCTCAGGAGCTGGATGATTTTTTAAATATTGTTCAAATAAAACATTGTGAATAAAACCTTTTTGACCTTCCCATTTGTCCTCAGGAACAGAGTCAGAAAGTGCAACATGCCATTCAAAGTTATCGTTTTCTTCTTGTAGTTTATCAAATTCTTCGACATAAAACATTTCTTTTTTAGAACGTGCACCATACCAAAAAGTAATTTTTCTATCAGTTTTTATTCTATTTAATTGATCAAATAAATGACTTCTCATCGGAGCCATTCCCGCTCCTCCTCCAACAAATACCATTTCTTTATTAGTTTCTCTTGCATAAAATTCACCAAAAGGGCCAGAAACGATAACCTCGTCATCCTTTTTAAGGCTAAATAAATAAGAAGACATTTTACCTGCAGGAATTCCTTTAGAACCTGGAGGAGGAGATGCTATCCTTACATTTAACATTACAATGCCTTTTTCAGCAGGACAATTAGCCATTGAATAAGCTCTTTCAATGGGCTCAGTAACTTCTGAGTTTACGTCCCATATCTTAAATCTATCCCAATCTTCATGATATTCTTTTGCAACATCAAAGTCTTTGTAGGAAAGAGAATATTTAGGAGCTTCAATTTGTATATATCCACCTGCTCTAAAATCCACATCCTCACCTTCAGGAAGCTCTAATATCAATTCTTTTATAAATGTAGCAACATTATCATTGCTTTTAACTTTACATCGCCATTTTTTAACGCCAAAAACTTCTTCTGGTACCTCAATATTCATATCTTGCTTTACTGCCACTTGACATGACAACCTATCACCACATAAAGCTTCTCTTTTATTAATATGTCCTTCTTCAGTTGGAAGAATAGACCCTCCTCCAGAATGAATCTTAACTCTACATTGAGCACATGTTCCACCCCCACCACATGCAGAAGGAACAAATAATTTTTCAGCCGCTAAAGTTTGTAAAAGCTTCCCTCCAGCTGGAACAGTTATCGTCTTCTCACCATTGATAGTAATATTTACATCACCTGAAGAAACTAATTTGTTTCTTGCTAACATAATGATCGTGACTAAAGACAACACAATCATTGTGAATAGAGTTACACCTAATACAAAAGTATCCATAATAAATCCTTATAATTTAACACCAGAAAAACACATAAAAGCCATTGCCATTAAGCCTGCAGTAATAAACGTTATACCCAGACCTTGCAGACCATCTGGTATATCGCTATATTTCAATTTCTCTCTAACACCCGCCATTGTAGCTATAGCTAACAACCAACCAAAACCTGAAGCAATCCCATAAGTAGTTGCTTCAGAAAAGTTGTAATCCCTCTCTACCATAAATAAAGATCCTCCTAAAATAGCACAATTAACTGTTATAAGTGGAAGAAATATACCAAGTGCATTATATAAAGTTGGAAAATATTTATCTAGTATCATTTCTAAAATCTGAACTAAAGCTGCTATAACTCCAATGTAAGATATCAAACCAAGAAAAGTCAAGTCAACATTAGGAAATCCTGCCCAAGCAAGGGCACCAGGCTTCAGTAAATAAGTAAGAATAATGTTGTTAGCTGGCACTGTAATTGCCTGAACAATCATAACAGAAACACCTAAACCTATAGCTGTAGAAATTTTCTTTGAAACAGCAATAAAAGTACACATCCCTAGAAAAAAAGATAAAGCTAAATTTTCAACAAAAATAGCTTTGACCGCTAGTGAGATTAAGGCTTCCATTAATGAATCTCTAAAGTTTGAATTTTATATTCTCTAGCTTCAACCTGTGATTTCTTCCAAGTACGTATCCCCCAAATTAAAAGCCCTATTATAAAAAAAGCTGAAGGAGGTAATAATAACAAGCCATTAGGAACGTACCAACCACCATTATTTACAGGGTTAAGTATCATAATTCCAAACAAAGAACCTGAACCGAACAATTCTCTAACAACACCAACACACATAAGTAAAGCGCCATATCCTAAACCATTTCCTACTCCATCTATAAATGAATCAATTGGTGTATTTTTCATAGCAAAAGCTTCAGCTCTCCCCATAACAATACAATTTGTGATTATCAAACCTACAAATACTGAAAGAGTTTTTGAAATATCATATGCGTAAGCTTTTATTATTTGATCAACTAAAATAACTAAAGAAGCAATAATAACCATTTGAACAATAATTCTTATAGAGCTAGGAATATAGTTACGAAGAATAGAAATAAATAAGGACGAAAAACCTGTAACAGCTATCACAGCAAGAGACATAACAAAGGCAACATTTAAAGATGATGTTACTGCTAAAGCAGAACAAATACCCAAAACTTGTAATGTTATTGGATTGTTATCAACAAGTGGATCAACAAGCAGTTGTTTTCTTGTTTGAGACATTAAACAGCTCCATTCTTTAAATTTGTAAGAAACTTTTTAAAACCAGTTTCTCCCATCCAAAATTTAACTAAATTATCAACTCCATTAGATGTTAAAGTAGCTCCCGCAAGAGCGTCAACATGATATTCTTTAGAATTCATTGTTTTAGCAACTTGTATCATAAGTTCACCATTCTCATTGTTAAGTTTCTTTCCCTTCCATTGAGCTCTCCATTTTGGATTATCTACCTCAGCTCCTAACCCCGGAGTTTCTGCGTGTTGATAAAATTGTAGTCCAAATATATCGTTACAATTTTCTTCAAGCGCAATAAACCCATACAAAGTTGACCATAGCCCATAACCGTATACAGGCAAAATTACTTTATCTAATGATCCATCTTTATTTTTTAAAAGATAAATAGTAGTAAAATTTGCTCTTCTACCAATTGAAGCAGGGTCTTCTTTTAAAAGAGTACTTAATGCTGGATCAAGTGCCGCTTTTTTGTCATCAAAAACATTAGGATCAAAATTATTTGAGTAAGTTCCTTTATCCAAATCAACTATCATAGGTTGAAAAGATGAAAATGATTTATCAATATCAATTCCTTCATAATAAACTCCTGCTACTTGAAGAATGTTTTTTTGTTTATCACGGATTTTATTCACATCTTGAATAGATTTTAAGTTTACTGCAGCGAAAGAAACAACCATAGAACAAAAAAAACATAATATAACAGCTACAAAAATTGTTTTAGGGACACTATCATTAGACATATTTCTAAATTTTGAAATTAATGTATTTATTTTTAGTTCAGACATTTATTCTAGACCTTCTTTTGATATTTGCCATAACAACAAAATGATCAATGAGCGGGGCAAATATATTTCCAAATAATATAGCTAACATCATACCTTCAGGAAAAGCAGGGTTAAGGACTCTTATCATAATAACCATAAAACCAATCAAAGCACCGTATATATATCTACCTAAGTTTGTATGACTTGCAGAAACTGGTTCTGTAACCATAAAAACTAAACCGAATGCATAACTTCCAATAACAAGATGCCAGTACCAAGGCATACTAAACATTGGATTTGTGTCAGAACCAATCCAGTTTAAAAATGATGAAAAAACGATCATGCCAACTAAACATCCTACGATCATTCTATAGTTTGCAATCTTAGTTAGAAGTAAAAAACATAAGCCTATCAAACACGCTAGCGTTGATGTCTCACCCAATGAACCCTGTATTGTACCTAAAAAAGCATCAGACCATGTAATTCCGTAATTTTTTAAAGATTCAAAGCCTTCTGAAGCTGATATACCTAAAGAAGTTGCTCCGGAAAACCCATCCACAGGCGTCCAAATAGAGTCCCCAGACATACTTGCTGGATAAGCAAAATACAAAAAGGCACGCCCTGTTAAAGCTGGGTTTAAAAAATTTTTGCCTGTTCCACCAAAAACTTCTTTAGCGATAACAACACCAAATGAGATACCTAATGCTACTTGCCATAAAGGTGTTGAAGCAGGCAAAGTTAAAGTAAAAAGCATAGAAGACACTAAAAAACCTTCATTCACTTCATGACCTCGAACTGTGGCAAACAATACTTCCCATATACCGCCAGCTAACAGGGTAACAAAATAAATAGGAAGAAAGTAAAGGGCTCCATGAATTAAATTTGCTAAAATATTATCTGGATTAATTCCAAGACCTGTAATTTTTATTAAAAAAATCCGCCAACCCGAAACGTCATTTAAATTTACGTTTGATAAAGCAATATTTGTTTGTAAACCTGTATTATAAAAAGCCCATAAAACACATGGAATAGTTGCAATAACTACATATGTCATTATTCTTTTCATATCTACAAAACTTCTTGCATGAGGAGCTGCTTTAGTCACTGTATTACTAGTAAAAAAAATAGTTTCAATCATTTCAAAAATTGGATAAAATTTTTGATATTTTCCACCCTTTTGAAACAATGATTCACGTGAACTAAAAAAACTACGAAGTGACATTAATTACCCTTCCTTTTCTATTTTTACAAGACTATCTCTTAATGCAGATCCATATTCATATTTAGCTGGACAAGCAAAAGTACATAAAGCAAGATCTTCTTCATCTAACTCTAGTGTACCAAGAGATTGAGCCACATCTGTATCCATAACTATAAGTGAACGAAGTAATTGGGTAGGCAAATAATCTTGAGGCATTAACGTTTCAAACACACCTGTTGGAACCATGGCTCTTCTTCCACCATTTAAATTTGATGTAAGATTGAATAATTTAAAAAAACCAAAGGCTGATGCCAAGACTGGCATAACAGAGAATTTATTTGGTTGCGGATTAATCCACCCTAAAAGTAATTTTTCTTTATCTTCTTCAATGAGAGTAACTTGTCTAGAATATCGCCCTAAAAAGCTAAGATGTCCATCCGCATGAAAACCAGATAGTACAGAACCAGATATTACCCTACAAGCTGTGTTGTTTATAAACTCACCTTTAAGTAAATCAAATAAAGAAGCTCCCATAACAGTTTTAACTAATCTAGGATTCTTAGCAAGAGGACCAGCTAAAGAAATTGTTTTCTCAATATCAATATGACCAGAAAGAAATAATTTACCTATTGCAATTACATCTTGATAACTAACAGACCAAACCATTTTATTACCATTAGGAGGATCTAGAAAATGAATGTGAGTTCCAGCTAAACCCGCTGGATGTGGGCCATCAAAATTATATGTTTTAAAATTCTTTAAATTAATATTGCTATCATTTTTTTTACAAATAAAAACTTCCCCTTCAGTCAAAGTTGATATTTTTTTTACACCTTCCTCAAAAGCTTTGAGATCTTGATTAATTATTAAGTCTGCGTCAGGACACAAGGGTTCAGTATCCATCGCAGTTATAAAAATAGATGTGGGAACAGAACCTGCTTGAGGCACCTTAGAATAAGGACGGGTTAAAAATGATGTCCATAAACCGCTTTCGTAAAGGCATTTTCTAACAAATTCTGTGTTATCATCTATTTGAGAATTTAACTTAACTATATTCATACCTTTGTGAGTTAAACTATCTACAGAAATAACTACACTTAAAAGAGCCCTTTTTTCACCTCTATTAATACTTTCTACATGACCTTTACATGGAGAAACATATAAAACATCAGGATTATCCTTATGACAGAATAAAGGAGTGCCCCTTACAACTTTATCTCCAACACTAACTAACATTTTGGGCTTCAAACCATTATAATCAGGACCAAGAACAGCTAATGTTTCAGGATTATTACCGTCATAAATTTTTTGCTCTGGAATTCCCAATATAGGAATATCAAGCCCACGTTTTAAATTAAAATTTTTCATAAAAAGAATAAATAAAGGCCTTCAGAATTATTATTGCAAAATAAACTTATCATCAAAGTAAATAATTTAATAAGTTTAAACTAATTATAGAAATGATATATAATAAAATAGAAAAAAAACAAGAGTATATGGATATATTTTTATGATTATTCATAAATAAAAGTATTTTTAAATATTTTTTAAAAAAAATAGAGTTTATAAATCCTATATGTTAATTTAATATATAGATTTTGCACATGACTTATAATACTTCAAACTCAACTTTTTAAGAAAATTTGTAAAAATATCATGAAAATTATAAATTTCTTTATTTTAACAGTTTTAATTTTATTAGTCACTTCTTGCTTTGATTCAAAACAAAAGGGAGTTAGAATTGATGGAAAAACAATGGGAACGTATTATAGTATTAATATAGTAGATCTTCCAAAAAATATATCAAGACAAGACCTGCAGTTTGAAATAACTAAGACACTAGATGAGGTTAATAAAAAATTATCTAATTGGGATAGTTTTTCTGAGGTATCTCTTCTTAACCAAAAAAAAACAACACTTCCAATTAATATATCAAAAGATTTATTTAATATAATTTATGCAGCTAATGAAATTCATTTGCAAAGCAAAGGTTTTCTTGATCTTACTATTGATCCTTTAATTGAACTTTGGGGCTTTGGTTACAAGAATAAAAAGAAAAAAGTTCCTAAAGACATAGATATTAAAAATGCATTAAAATTAGTAAATCAAATTAAAATGTTAAAATTAGATCCTGAAAATTTATCAATCATTAAACTAAATAAAAATGTGTCTATTAACTTATCATCAATAGCAAAAGGATATGGTATTGATATTATAGGTAAAAAATTTAATAAATTAGGTATAAATAATTACTTAATTGATATAGGTGGAGACATTTTAACTCAAGGATTTAATAATGTTAAAAAAGATTGGGTTATTGGAATTGAAAACCCTAATTTAAATAGAAAATTTATAAATGAAATAGTTAATATAACTAATAAAGGCATTGCAACTTCAGGAGATTACAAAAACTTTTATGAAGAAAACGGAGTTGAATATTCTCATATTTTAAATCCAAATTCAGGAAAGCCAATATTACACAATACAAAATCAGTAACTGTAATTCATAATAATGCAATGATGGCAGACGGATGGGCAACAGCACTATTAGCCTTAGGATCAAATAAAGGATTAAAAATAGCCGAAAAGTATAAAATTGCTTCTTTATTTATTTTAAAAGAAAAAAATAATTTTATAAAAATTAAAAGTAGTGAATTTAAAAAATTAAACAAAAACTAATAATTGAATGTTTTAATTTAGTATTGTATCCATAAATATGGAAATTTTTATTTTTACATTTTTAGGTTTACTTGTTGTTATGTCTATAATGTCATTAGGTGCAATGCTAATGGGCAAAAATATAAAAGGAAGCTGTGGAGGCCTTAATGCTGTTTCAGGATCAGACAAATGTTTAGTTTGCAACAAGGATATAGACCCTAATAATCCACTAATAAATCAATTAAATTGTAAAAAGCCTTCAATTTAAAGCTAATTATTCATGGGCAACAAAACCATAACAAAAAAAGATAGTGATGATATCAAACCATAAATCCATGATTTAACTACCCATTTACCATTTTTATTTTTCCAATTTTCTCTAAATAATTTTCCAAAAATTATCATTGATAATAACAGACAAAAACCTTCAAAAGGAGAATATGAAAAGTCAAAAAACATAAAAAAACACATATAATTTAAAAAATTAAATAATTTGATGACCTATAATTTATTATAATTAAGCAGTCAATTTTTTCTTATATTCAAACATATAGATACCCAGAAAAATCAAAATCAATGATATTAAGTGGTATGACTGAAAGGACTCTCCTAAAAAGAAAACTGCTAGAAATGAACTAAAGATAGGGACCAAATTTGTATATAAACCAGACCTACTAGGACCTATTTTTTCAACACCTTTCATAAAGAAAATTTGAGCTAAGAAAGATGGAAATATTACAATAACAGATAAAATTACAATGCCTTTGTAACCAGGTAAAATTAGGTTAGATGTCGATGCCTCATATATAAGTCCAGGAATGGAGCCTAAGAAGGCCACATATGCAAAAAAAGTGAGTAAAGGAAGGCTTCCAATCTTAGGTTTTTTTCTCAAACCTACGGCATATACTGCATATAAACTACAGGCTAAAATCATAATTATATCACCTTTATTTAATTCAAGATTATATAATTTACTTATATTGCCTGAACTAACAACTAATAGAACTGCCGTAAACGTTAAGCACAAACCAAAAAGTTGTAACATTGTTATTCTATCTTTAAGCCAAACTCTTGCAATAATAATTATAAAAGCTGGCATAGCTCCTTGAACAAGACCTAGGTTAATAGCTATAGTGTCATGAGCTGCAATGTAATAAGAAGAGTTAAATCCTGTAAAACCCGCTAAGCTCATAAAAGCTAGCCATTTAAATCTTTTACTAAGAATTAACCAACTACTATATAATTCTTTTCTACATATAAAAGTCAATATAAAAGCAACAAAAAACCAACGAATGCTAACAATAAGAAGAGGAGAGACTTCTCCAACCGCAGCTCTACCAGCTATAGTATTAAACGCCCAAAACATAGAAGTCAAAGTTAGTAAAAAATGGGCATTAGAAAAAAATTTCATATCTACCTTTAAAATCAAAAAAATAAACTGATTTACAAATTATATATTGAATGTTTAAACTTAAATTGTTAATTTGTTAAATGAAAGTGTTATATATATATTTAACTAACCTAATACTTTAATGATATATATTCATTTTTAATTATTTTAAAACTTATTTCTTGGGAGATATAATGTCTGAAACTCAATATTTAGCTGCAAAAACAATAGATGAAGCTGTTAAAGCTCATTCTGAAGCAAAAGGATCAGCTAGATTTTTAGCTGGTGGCACTGATTTGTTAGTGCAAATTAAAAGCGGTATTAAAAAACCAAACATGGTAATAGATATTAAGAAAATTGTTGAATTAAATTCAATAAAAGAAGTTTCTGATAATGAATTTAAAATTGGGGCAGCAGTTTCAGGAGCTAACCTTAATAGAAATAAAAAGTTTGCAAATTTATGGCCTGGTGTTTTAGAAGCATTCAGATTAATTGGATCGGAACAAATTCAAGGAAGAGCATCTCTTGGTGGAAATCTATGTAACGGCTCTCCTGCAGGTGACAGTGTGCCAGCATTAGTTGCTGCTAATTGCACGGTTACGATTGCGGGCCCTAAGGGCTCAAGAGATATCCCAATTGAAAACTTTCATAAAGGGCCTGGAAAGACAGTTTTAGAAAATGGAGAAATACTCGTAAGTATTAATTTTCCAAAACGTGCTGCTAACTCAAGTGATGCTTACCTAAGAATGACACCAAGAACGGAAATGGATATTGCTGTTGTTGGATGTGGAGTTAATATAACTATGGAAAATGGTATATGTACTCATGCAAGAGTATCTTTAGGAGCGGTCGCTCCCACCCCACTTCTTATTAAAGAAGCTTCTGAAATTATGGTAGGAACAGATATTAACTCTGAGATTATACAAAAAGTTTCAAAGCTTTGTATGGAAGCTTGTAATCCAATAAATGATAAAAGAGGCACAATAGATTATCGCACTAAAGTTGCCGGCGTTTTATTTAAACGTTCAGTGTTAATAGCAATTGACAGAATTAAAGGAAATTAATGTTATGAGTAAAATCCACGTTTCAACTAAAATTAATAATGAAAATATAGAGTATTTATGTGAACCTCATGACACGATGCTAAGTGTATTGAGAAATCAATTAGAATTAACAGGCGCAAAAGAAAGTTGTGGATCAGGAGATTGTGGATCTTGCAGTATAATTTTAGATGGTGAATTAGTTTGTTCATGCCTTGTACTTGCTGCTGAAGCCGAAGGAAGTAAACTTGAGACAATAGAAGGAATGTCCGAAGGTGGAAAGCTTCATGCTTTGCAGACAAAGTTTTTAGAAAGAGCAGCCTTACAATGTGGAATTTGTACACCAGGTTTTTTAATGGCTTCAAAAGCTTTGTTGGACCATAACCCTTCTCCAACAGAAACAGAAGTTAGGTTTTGGCTTGCAGGAAACTTATGTCGTTGCACAGGTTATGACAAAATTGTCAAAGCTGTCATGGAAGTAGCTGAAGATATGAAGGAGAAAGCATAATGAACGAAATTAATAATAAATGGATAGGTAAAAATACAGTAAGACCAGACGGTGCGGAAAAGGTTACTGGGCGCGCTCAATATTCTTCTGACACTTCAATGCCAGGTATGATATGGGGACATGTTTTAAGAAGTCCACATCCACATGCTAAAATTATTTCTATCAACACTAAAAAGGCAGAATCTCTTGAAGGTGTCAAGTCGGTCATTACTTCTAAAGATATAGTTGACTTTCCTCTTGATACACCTGTAACTCTTGGAATTCAAGATATGCGCTGGATGTGTAGAAATGTTATGGCAAGAGATAAAGTATTGTTTCATGGTCACCCATTAGCTGCAGTCGCGGCAACAACTGAAGCAATAGCTGAAAAAGCCTGCGAATTAATTGAAGTTAAATATGAAATTCTTCCATGGGCTATAGATATTGAAGATGCTATTAAAGATGATGCTCCCATTCTTCACGACCATATAAAATTCAATAATAAGCCATCTAATATTGCCGGTACTTTAGAACATAAAAAAGGTGATATTGAAGAAGGATTTTCAAAAGCTGACATCATTATTGAAAGAGATTTTAAAACAGAAGCTGTTCATCAAGGTTATCTTGAAACACATTCATGTCTTGTTAGCGTTGCAGCTGATGGAAGAGCTACTATATGGAGTTCAAGCCAAGGCCAATTTATGGTAAGAGCTATGACTTCTTTTTTAACAGGTATACCTCAAAGTAACATCAAAGCAATACCTGCCGAAATTGGCGGAGGTTTTGGTGGAAAAACAATTGTCTACCTTGAACCTCTCGCGACTGTTTTATCACAAAAAACAGGACGTCCAGTTAAAATAATTATGACCCGAGAAGATACAATGAGGGCATCTGGACCAACTTCAGGTTCAAAAAGCAAAATTAAAATTGGAGCTACAAATGATGGAAAAATTGTGGCTGCAAAATGTGTTTATTATTTGCAAGCCGGAGCTTTTCCTGGGTCACCAATTAGAGGTGCTGTTGGCTGTTCTCTTGCTCCATATGACATTCCTAATGCACATAATTTTGGGTATGACGTAGTTTCAAATAGAAGTAAAGTTGCAGCCTATAGGGCTCCTGGAGCTCCAATTGGTGCATATGGTGTTGAATGTGTATTAGACGAAATCGCAGAAGCTCTAAAAATTTGTCCTCTCGAATTAAGAAAAATTAACGCTGCAAAAGAAGGCACTAAGGCTGTCCACGGGCCTGTATTTCCGAAAATGGGGTATATAGAAACATTAGATGCTGCAATTAATCACCCCCACTACAAAGCTCCATTAGGCAAGCATCAAGGAAGAGGCGTAGCAAGTGGATTTTGGTTTAATGCAGGTGGTGAATCAAGCGCACAACTTAATATTACAGAAGATGGTAATGTTGTAGTTACAACCGGACACCCTGATGTGGGAGGATCAAGAGCGTCAATTGCTAATATTACTGCTGAACTACTTGGAATTCATCATGACAAAGTATCTGTTCAAATTGGTGACACAGCCTCAATTGGATATAGTAACTTAACTGGGGGTAGTAGAGTTTTATTTGCATCAGCTATGGTTGTTACTGAGTCTGCAAAAATAGTTATCAAACAATTAAAGCAAAGAGCTGCTAAAATTTGGGGTATTGATGAAGATGCTATCGAATGGGATAATGGAGAGGCTCGTCCTGCTGGTGATAATGCTGGTAAATTTGATTCTCTAAGTCTAGCTGAGTTAGCTGATAAAGCTACAGCTACTGGAGGTCCAATAGGAGCTGGTTATCAAATAAATACTGAAGGTGCAGAAGGTGGTTTTGCAACACATATTTGTGATGTAGAAGTAGATATGGATTTAGGTATTGTAAGAGTTAAAAGATACACTTCAATTCAAGATGTTGGCAAAGCTATTCATCCTGATTATGTAGAAGGTCAACTTCAAGGCGGGTGTGCTCAAGGAATTGGTTGGGCACTAAGTGAAGAATATATTTACAATAAAAATGGCCACTTAGATAATACTGGATTCCTTGATTACAGAATGCCTGTGTGTTCTGACTTACCAATGTTAGATACAGTTTTAATTGAAGTTCCTAACCCTAAACACCCACAAGGGGTGCGTGGAGTTGGCGAAGTGCCATTAGTTCCACCATTAGCTGCAATTTCAAATGCAGTTTATCAAGCTCTTGGAAAAAGATCATATAGTTTGCCAATGTCTCCTCCAAAAGTGCTCAAAATAATAGAAGGCAAATAAAAAAATAAATAAGTGATTATATTATATATTTTTTAAGAACCTTTTTAAAATTAACTTTAGAGGTAATTTATTTATTAAATTACCTCTAATAAAAATTTTAATTCATAATCTAAAAAATTAATAATTACCGCTTGTATAGTAATAGTTTTATTTATATTGGTCGAATTTATATATTTTGAATAATTAAATTGTAGTTGTATTTATAATTATTAAAAATATAAATTACATTTATTTACTAACTTGAAATTAATATATAAAAATTAAAAAAATTCTTATAATTACCCATGTTTTATTAAATATTTTTTTCTAATAGTAGAAATTCATTAACAGTTAATATAAAATTTAAACAAGTATAAAAATAATCTTTATTTAAAGTTAAGAAAGTAAATATATGAATATTGGAATTATTGGAATGGGTTCTATGGGCTATAATTTAGCTAAAAACCTAGTATCTAAAGATTTTAAAGTTTATGGATTTGATAAAAATAAAGAGATAATTAAAAAAATTACATTTGATAATATTAAAAATTTAAAAATAGAGTCATCTATTAAAGAATTATGTAATAATTTACCAAGTCCTAAAATTATAATGTTAAGTCTTCCAGCAGACAAAATTGATATATGCATCAATGAATTAATACAATATTTAAATCCCAAAGACATAATTGCTGATCTAGGCAATTCCTTGTATTTAAAGTCTATAGATAGGCATGAATATTTAAAAAGTTATGATATTTGTTTTCTAGGAGTTGGTGTGTCTGGAGGACCTGGAGGAGCATTAAGCGGCCCTGCAATAATGGTTGGGGGTTCTAAAAAGGCATGGAAAGAAACAAAACATATTTTTAATTCAATTGCTGCTTCAAATGGACATAATATAGCTTGCAATTACTTTGGATCCCCTGGAAGTGGTCATTTTGTTAAATTAGTTCACAACGGCATTGAATACGCTCTTATGGGAACATTAGCAGAAACTACCAACATTCTAATGAAAGCTTTTGGTAAAAGTCAGAATGATCAATCAAATGAATTAAATAAACTTTTAAATACTAATTCATCATCTTATCTTTTAGAACTAACCTCTAAAGTTTTAAATGCCCAAAACAAAGATAACCAACTTTTTATAGATCAAATTGATTCTAAAATTGATCAAAATGGAACAGGCATTTGGACAGTTAATGCTGCATTAGAACTTAATGTAAGTATTCCTGCAATTTATTCAGCGCTTTCAACAAGATCCATTTCATCAAAATTTAACTTTAATGGTAATCAAGAAACAAATATTTCTAATAAAAAAGAATTAGTTGATTTTAATGAAATCAATTTAGAAGAAATTATTTTTTTTAATTTTGCTTGTTCACTTTATCAAGGACTCGATTTGATAAACACTTCCAATAAATGGGATGATTTTAGTTTTAATATTGGTGATGTTTTTAAAGTTTGGAATTCAGGTTGTATTTTACAAGGCAAATATCTTGAATACATTGCATCAGAATACGCAATCAACAAAGAATTTAATTTAAACTTTTTGTATAAAATTATTTCAAACAAAACTTCAGATAATTTATCAAGTATTAGAAAATTTATTTCCATAGCATCAAAAAATTCAATACCCTCACCTGTATTATCAGCTAATTTAAATTATTTTGATCTAGTTTTTTCTAAACATAATATTGGTGAAACAATCCAATTACAAAGAAGTTTTTTTGGACAACATCCTTTGAGAGAAAAAAAAGGAAATAAAATAATAAAACCTTATTGGACAAAATAATGAAAAATACATTTACTTGTATTCTTATAATGGGCGTTGCAGGATCTGGAAAAACAACTATTGGTTCAAAGCTATCCTCTAAAATTAACGGTTTTTTTATTGAAGCAGATGACTTCCATGGAGAACACAATATTAATAAAATGAGTGAAGGCATTCCACTTAATGACGCAGATAGATATGATTGGTTATTAAAGATTAAAGACCAGATAATAAGTAGAATTGATAAACAAAACTTAGTTGTAGCTTGTTCAGCTTTAAAAGATAAGTATAGACAATTAATTGGAGTTAAGAATTATAAACTAGTGTACTTAAAAGTTGATAAAGACACTGCAAGAAATCGAATAAATTCTAGGAAAGAACATTTTATGCCAGATACACTTGTCGACAGCCAGTTTTCTATTTTAGAGGAACCTATAGATGCAATGATTTTTAATCAATCTTTAACACAAGATGAAATAGTTAATTCAATTGTTAAAGAGTTTACTTTTGATTAACTTTTTTCAATTTCACTATAATAATATTTAAAAAAGATACCCTATATTTTCTAAAAATTATAATTAATAAAATTACATCATATTTTCATAGCAAGAATTAAAAATGTCTAACACATATAATTCATATAAATCTCTCGATGACTTACCAGAAAAACTTGAAGTAAGAGACGATTTTAAAGAAATATACAACGTAATGGAACATTCAAGCCAAAATATGTTTATAACTGGAAAAGCTGGATCAGGAAAAACAACCTTATTAGAATATTTTAGAGTTAATTCTAAAAAGAATTTTGTAATACTAGCTTCGACTGGCATTTCTGCAATTAAAGCTAAAGGGAAAACTATTCATTCTTTTTTTTTATTTCCTCCTAGAATTCTTATTAATGAAAAAATACAAAAATTATCTAATAAAATAATAAGTAAAATAGATACAATTTTAATTGATGAATGCTCTATGATTAGATCAGATATTCTAGATGGAATTGATCAATCCTTAAAACTTAACAGAAGAAGCGAAGAATGTTTTGGAGGTGTTCAAGTTATTCTATTAGGTGATTTATACCAATTACCTCCAGTAGTAAGAGAAAATGAACAGGAGATTTTTTATAATTTTTATCCAGATGGTCATTACTTTTTTAATGCAAATTGTTATCAATCTTCATCTTTAAAAACTTTTGAGTTAACTAAAGTTTATAGACAGAAAGATGAAACTTTTTTAAACGTTTTGAGCAACATAAGATCAGGACTTATATCTGATAATGATCTCAATATTATAAATGACAGAATAATTAAAGATAATTCAATAATCCCAATTGAAACAATCATACTATCTCCAACAAACAGAAAAGTTGATAGCATCAATAACGCAAATTTAAAAAACATTAGTACAGAATCATTTTTATATAAATCCATACAAACTGGTGATTTCAAAGAAAAACCAGCAGATGAAATACTTGAATTAAAATTAGGTGCTCAAGTAATGATGGTTAAAAATGATTTAAAATCTCCAAAGAGATGGGTTAATGGATCAATTGGAGTTGTTCATAAATTAGATAAGAATATTATTCACTTAAAAATTAAAAATAAAGTTCACAAAATAACTAAAGATACATGGGAAAGATTTAACTACACTATAAAAGATGGTGAAGTAAAACATGAGGTTGTTGCTACATTCACTCAATACCCTATAAAATTAGCCTGGGCTGTAACTATACATAAAAGCCAAGGACAAACTTTTGAAAATGTAATAATTGACCTTGATAGCGGCACTTTTGCTCACGGTCAAACTTATGTTGCACTAAGCAGAGCTATTTCATTAAAAGGCATATTCTTAACAAGAAAGATAAGAAGATCAGATATAATTTTTAGTAATAGAATTGATAATTTTTTAAATACTAATTTTATCTAACTACTTTTTTAACTTTTTCTCTCCATGCAATTAATATTCCAGAGAATGCAATAAAACAAATACCTACTAAATTCATATTAGTAGGCCAAAAACCAAATAATAATTTACTCCAAATAGCTGCAAAAAATAGATATGAATAGTCAAGAGGAGCTAGCCAGCTGCTTTCAGCTGATTGATATGCTTTTGCTAAACATAAGTTGCCAAAAAGATTTAAAAAAGAACATATAATTGCAAAACAAAAAACAATCATAGTTAATTGAGGCCATCCGAGAGCTATAAATGGCATTTCTTTAATAAAAGCTTCTGATACATATATAAATTCAAAAAATATTGTTCCAATAGTAGCTGAAATAAAAAACATTAATCCAACTGCTAATGTTAATGACATAACACTTTCTTTTCGACAATATTTCCTGATTAAAATAATATTAGAAGCATAAAAAAAACCTGCTAAAACAGGCAATAATTGAACATATATAAAATCATTAGACCATGGTTGTAGGATCATTAAAGCTCCTAAGCTTCCTAAAACAAGAGCACTTAAACGCCAAATACCCATTTTTTCTTTTAAAATAGTAAAAGCCATAATGGATACAAACAAAGGGTAAGTATATAGACCTGCAGCCATTTGAGCGACACTTAAAATAGGCGAGGCTGAAAAAAAACAAAACATACAACATGTCATCATGAATGCTCGCAAATATACAGGCTTCCAATTAATTGGAAATAGAATTTTTAAACCATTTGTATAATAAGCAATTAATATTAATAAAATTATATTACATATTGATCTAAGAAATTGTAATTGCCAAAAAGTAGTTTCAGAAGACATCATTTTGATAAGCGCATCCTGTAACGATAAGATAAGTACACCAAAAATTAGAAGTGTAAGAGCTAATAATGGATTGTCATCATTTTGAGAATCTAAAATATTTAATTTCATAATATATATATAAAATAAATTTGATAAAACACCTAAAATTTTAAAGTATTAATTTGCATTATATTTTCTATTAAATTTATTATGTCTATAAATTATATCTTCTGACCCTTCGCTCTTTATATAAGATAAAACAGATATGATTTGACCGTCTAATAAAATCTTCTCGTAAGCAGGAATATTATTTGGATATATTTCTCCAATAAAGTTCTCAACACCATATTTAGTAATCTTAAATAGATAATTATCCGAATGATGCCAAGTATGACCCGGTTGGTCATGAGGAGGAGCTGGAAAGATACCATTTGGAAGCTTAGATCGACATTTAACTGGTCCTTCTAAATTAACTACGTGGCAAGAAGAACAATTGTTAACATAATTCTTTACCTGCATTTACAATTGAGGCTTCTTTGTATTTTAAAATGATATCCACATCTACTTTAGTTGGAAATGAATATGAAGTTATTAAAGTTAGATTTACTATTAATAGAGTAATAAAAATTATAGTTATATTTTTTTATCATAAATAAAATATTATTTTTAAAATGATGTCCTCTAAGTATTTAATCTAATAAATGAACAAACTAATAAGATGGCAAATTTTAATCATTTTAATAATTATTTATATCCTTTTCAGATTTTCTTTTAGAGAACCATTTTAAACAAAATGATATTATTATAGAGTAAATAGCTAAAGTTACTAAAGAATGGTGCCAAACAGAAATAACTTGATAATCAAAAATGTTTTCATTCTCTTGAAAAAATAAAGTTAAAGCATTGAAAAAAGAACCTAACCCAAGAGGAAGAAAGAATATTAAGCTTCCATCTACAAGTTCTAAACATATAAGTAGAATCCCTGCTATAATCCAGAATTCTGGCAAGAACAGCCAATATGATAAAGACATATAAACATCCATTTACTTCCCCTTCTTTGTAAGAGAATGCATTAATGTTTCTATTCCACCTAGTATTCCAGTTATGTCAGTGGGCAATATTAAAGTTTTAGAAGATGGAGAACTTGCTAGCACACCAATTGCATCCACTTGTCTTTTCATTATTTCAAAATTAATCGCCGGCTGACCATTTTTAGCTATCGCCTCCGCCAATAAATGTGTTTGCTCAGCATCGGCCTTAGCTTTAGCTTTAATTGAATAAGCATCTGCATCTGCAGTTATTTTTATAGCCTCAGCTTCTCTTTGAGCCTCATAAAGCTTTGCATCAGCTTTCAATTCTACTGAACGCTTTTCACCTTCTGCTTCTGCAATAGTTGCTCTTCTCGTTCTTTCGGCGTTTAATTGTTGCCTTTGAGATGTTCTAGTTTGTTCATCAACTATAATATCAGTTATTTCAGTCCTTGTGATTTCAATACCCCAAACTTCTGCAGCTTGCTGTAAATTTTTTGAAATTTCCTCATTCATAGAATCTCTACTTGACTGGAGGTCATCTAATTCAAGACGACCTGCTGCTGACCTAACAATGGATGTAGCAGCAGTATTAATAGCTGATTGTACATCTCTAATTCGGTAAACGGATCTACTAGCGTCAACTAATCTATAAAAAACAGTAGTTTCCAGCTTAACTTCTACATTATCTTTAGAGATCACAGAAATCGTAAACTCTTTTAGTTGTCTTTCTAGAATACTTATTTTATGAGCAACTTTATCTAAATAAGGAATAATAATAGATAAGCCTGCACTAAGTGTTTTGGAATATTTTCCAAATCTCTCAATTATAAAAACATCTGATTGGGGAACAATTTTTACTCCTAAGTAAATTGTAAGAATTACAAATCCGAAAAAAAGTATAGATATAATGCTGCTAAGATTATAAAAAACTTCCATAGAACCATTCTCCTGTTTAATAACAATTATAATTACTTTATATCATTTTACTTAAAATAGTATTTTTTATAATGATTTTTACTAACATTTACCGAAGTCAAAATTAAACTTAAAATACAATACTATTAAAACAAAAATTCTTATTAAAAATAATAAAATAATATTTTTAAAAGATATTATCGATTATAATTGCCATTTATTTATAAAATTTTCTTTGTAAATATTCAAAAGTTATTTTTTAGAAATATGTTTTTTATATAAATTACTTACTTTATCTTTATAATCCTTGATAATAATATGCCTTTTAATTTTTAGAGTTGGTGTTAACTGGTTATTTTCAAAATTAAAACTTTTTGCAGTTAATATAAATTTTCTAATTTTTTTATTCTGAGATAATTTTTTATTTACTGAAGTTAAAATTTCTTGAAATATATGATGCAAACTTTTTATATCACCATCAGCTTTATAAATTAATTCATCGTTAGGAACTATAATGGCAATTAAAAAAGGTTTGTTGTTACCATATACCATTACTTGTTCTACTTCATCATAAGATAATAATGA
>TARA_B110000902_G_scaffold121953_1_pt1 | contig 29830 bp, 28 predicted proteins | sample TARA_B110000902 | Tara Oceans TARA_B110000902 (sample SAMEA4398009) | marine metagenome | biome: Polar Biome; feature: [SRF] surface water layer (ENVO:00010504); material: water (ENVO:00002006), including particulate matter (ENVO:01000060) such as... | depth 5 m | reverse complement strand
GCATTATGACACAGAATATTCAGCGTCGCAGCCAGAGTAATAGGATGATGATCGCAGCCCACCCGAGAACCGGCAATTGGGCTAATGCTGCATTGACCTGGGGGTTAGTGATCGCTAATAGAGCGATTAGCCCAATGATTAGGTAGCTACTGCGATTACGCTGCGATTCTAATGCCTGTTCTAATCGCTGGAGGCGTTGCGCCTGATCTTTATTGGCGGGTACCTGTTTCGGTTGGTTCAGGCTTTCCAGCAAGGTCTCCGGTAGATGTGGCAGTTGTTCGAGAAAGGCTGGTATATGTTTACGTAATCGCTTGTAAACTCCGCTGGGGGCATAGCGGTCTTTTATCCACTTTTCTAAAAAGGGTTGTGCAGTATCCCAGAGATTTAGTTGCGGATATAGTTCGCGACCCAAACCCTCTATGTTGAGCAGTGTTTTTTGCAGCAACACGAGTGACGGCTGCACTTCCATCTCAAAACGGCGAGCGGTCTCAAATAGAGATACAAGCAGCTGTCCGAAGGAAATCTCCGCCAGAGGTTTTTCGAATACGGGTTCACACACGCTTCTCATCACTGATTCAAATTCGTGAACGTTGGTTTCTGCAGGAATCCACCCACATTCAATATGTAATTCGGCTACCAACCTGTAATCGCGTTGGAAAATAGCGAGAAGATTACGTGCCATATAATATTGATCAGATTCACTTAGGGAGCCGATAATCGCGCAGTCTATGGCGATATATTGAGGTTTTTCAGGATTCTGCTTAGATACAAAAATATTGCCCGGGTGCATATCTGCGTGAAAGAAGCTGTCTCGAAAGACCTGGGTAAAAAATATTTCAACCCCCCGTTCGGCCAGCGCTTGCATATTGGTATTCTGTTGTTCCAGTGCTTTGACATCAGTAACGGGAATGCCATGGATTCTTTCCATGGTTAGTACATGACGATTAGTAAAGTCCCAATAGACTTCGGGTACATACAGCAGGTCAGAGTCGACAAAATTTCGTCGCAGTTGTGAAGTGTTGCCACCTTCTCTTTGAAGATCTAACTCATCAAGTATGGTGATTTGATAATCATTGACGACATCGACAGGGCGTAAGCGGCGTCCATCTGGGAAATACTTTTCTATTAACTCCGCCAGCGTAAAAAGTAGTTTGATGTCTTGCAGTATGGTCAGTTCGATACCAGGACGAATAACTTTTACAACGACTTCTTCACCGCTGAATAAGGTAGCGGCATGAACCTGGGCCACCGACGCAGAGGCCATAGGTTGTGAGCTGAACTGGGCAAAAAGGTCGTCGACAGACTTACCCAGTGCACCCTCAATAATGTCGACAGCTTGCTGCGATGGAAACGGTGGTACCTGATCCTGAAGTTTTGCCAGTTCATCGATAATGTCATCGGGTAATAAATCCCTTCGAGTTGATAACATTTGACCAAACTTAACAAAAATAGGCCCCAACTCTTCAAGTACCTGGCGCAAACGGGCGCCCCGTGTTTGATCCGGTATTGGAAAGAATCGCCAGGGGGCAATACTAAATAAAATTGCCAGTGAGGTGGGGAGCTGGCTTTTGTCGACAAAGGTATCGAGCCGGAAGCGTGTAACAACACGCGCGATTTTGCCAAGTCGTAAAATGCGTGACACAAATGACCCCTTCTACTGCTCTCGACGATTTATGGTCAGATTATCTGTAGCACTTTGCCAAAGTTTTTGAATTTGCGCTTGTAAGCGTTCAGTGCGCATCGTTAGCTGATCGACATCATTGTAGAAGCGATCTGCTTGCCAGCGCGGTGGCAGTAAGTCGCTTTCTTCAATCAAATAGTCATCGACCTGCCGTTTAAGCCCTTTGAACGCCTGTAATCCGAAGCGCACGCCTCGGCGGATATCTCGCCCCATTTGGTGGCCAATGATATCGCCAAAAATAGAGGAGAGGGACGCCTCCCAGTCAATATCTAGCTGCTTGAAGATCTTTTGCAAATGGATTAGCGCCTGACTATTGCCATGAAGTTCCAGGTCGCCATTGATTAATGCGCTAGCGGGATCTGTTGCTGTTGCCAGCTTTATAAATTCCTGGGCACTACCTGTGAGTCTTGTGTCGGCCTCATCATCAAACATGCTACAGAGACGGATCTCGTTTTCGCCGGGTATGAAATAAAGGCTCAGCTCCGGTGCGGTGCAGTGCAGTGAAAACACATGGTTTTGCAATGTGTTCAATTTGATGAGTGTTGCAGGGTCCATTTGCAGCGCTTTATTGATGGCAGCTTCCAGTGTTGCAATTGCAGCGGTGTGAAGTGTATTGCTGACTATCAAGGTTTTATTCCTTTATGAACGGCGACGATACCACCGGTCATATTGTGGTATTCGCAGCGCGCAAATCCAGCATCTTCCATCATTGCCTTTAACGTGTCCTGATCAGGATGCATGCGAATACTCTCAGCCAGATAGCGATAGCTGTCTTCATCGTTGGTGATTAACTTACCTATCTTTGGCAACAGTTTGAAAGAATATGTATCATAAACCTTACTTAATAAGGCATTACGGGGCTTAGAAAATTCTAATACCAACAAACGGCCGCCGGGTTTTAGCACGCGGTTCATTGATCGCAAGGCGGCGTCTTTGTCGGTAACATTGCGCAAACCGAAAGAGATGGTGATGCAGTCAAAAGTATTGTCAGGAAAGGGTAGGCACTCTGCATTCGCCATTGTGTATTCTATATTGCCGACAATGCCGCTGTCGGTCATTTTGTCTCTACCCACTCGCAGCATGGACTCGTTGATGTCGGCGAGCACCACGCGGCCATTTTGCCCCACAATTTTACTGAACTTTGCGGCGAGATCACCAGTTCCTCCAGCAATATCCAGAACATGGTGCCCTGGCCTTACGCCTGAAAGCTCTATAGTGAAGCGTTTCCAAATACGATGCACGCCAGCAGACATGAGATCATTCATCAGGTCATATTTGGCCGCTACGGAGTGGAATACGCCAGCAACCATTTCTTCCTTGTTACCTTTTTCCACAGTCTTGTAGCCGAAATGAGTGCTGCTGGAGTCGGTTTGAGATTTTGTCATCGGTGATCTACTTGTGAATACGTAAGATAGGCAGGCTGCTATTGTAGCGGTTCCCCACATAAAATCCATTGCTGACGGTGGCTTATAACTCGCTTTGGTGATGGACGGCGAAACTGCCGTTCATGCTGGGAGATATGGGCGCCAGACTCGACGATGGTTCAAATATCCAGCTCCTGTCGCAAAGCATGCAAACGTTCTTTACGCTCTTCGTTAGATAACGAATGATTAATAGTTTCCGGTATTGCCTTGTGGATAGGCAGCTCCAAGCTTTCACCCCGCATAACCCGTTCACACAATATCGCATAGTTGCGTTTGAACACAGGAAAGGCTCTGGTTTCAATGCTATTGGCCAGAAAAAACCAGTCCGAGGCGCTGCCAGCCAGATAAATGGCCGGATGGGTCCAGCGCTGTTCGATTTTTGGCGTGGCTGCACGGCAAGCTTCTAGATAGGCATTGTAGGCGTCAGGCAATCCCATTTCTTCTAGCACAGGCTCGCTGAATTTTCTGATGGTGTGTAAAGTGGGTAGATACTCTGATTCCTTGATAGCGCGGCGAGTGGCAGAAATGATGCGGTCAGGTGATAAGTCGCTTAATGTTTTCGCCCACAGCTGTTTTGCCATGATGATTTTTTGATCATCGGAAAAGGCCTTGTGGAATTGGTTGTGATAAGCCAATTGGAATTCGGTAAACATCTGGTTGATCGCAGTAACGTGATCTTCAGTCGGTATACTGTCGGCAGCTTTTTGTCGGTAGTAATCTGGAGTTATCATCTTAGCTGCCCTCGACGAGGTTTTGTGCCCAGCTTCGGTCGGTGAGGTGCTCGAAGGTTGTTTTACGCTCCGACTGAGCTGATCGATCAGTGACTTGCTGTCCCGCATAGTGTTGACCCATTTGATGACGTGTTGCCCATTGGTACTTGGCATGTTGTAAGAATTTGGTATTCCATGAGCGCTGAATTTGCTGAGTATCGCGCCAAAAAAGAACAAACTCTGCAACAAGGTCCCGGGCGAAGGCAATATCGATATTTGCCAATCTTAATATATCGTAGACATCTTCGCTTGGTTGCCAGTTTGCAGCGATTTCCCTAGGTTCGTAATCCAGCTCCATCGTTTTGGTGTAGATAGCCCATTGTCGACGGATGTGGGCGATAAATTTTGAATTCCAGGTGCTGTGAGCTTCGCCGCGTTCGCGCCAATACAAAACAAATTCGGGAATGGCGTCAGTGATAAAGTCGGGGTTAACATCTGCCCGGTGTAAGATTTCTAAAGCATCCTGACTGGGATGCCAGCCACTATTTAACGCGTTAGACTGCACCTGTCTCGTTTCTACCTCGGCGACTCGACTCTGGTGAAAGCGCCATTGTTTTAGTACGTGTTGCCGAAATTTACTGGGCCATGAGTGCGATACCTGTTGGCGGTCTTGCCAATACATCAGAAAGTCTTCACGTTGTTGCAGGGCAAAATCTCTGGAGATATTGTGATTAAGTTCCAGTAACTGCAACAGATCGTCCGGAGGATGCCAGTTTTTCGCCAGCAGGTTTGCGCCGGACGAGCGTTGACCAACAACCTGCTCTGAAGGCCTAGTCGCTGATGAAGCACGTGGTTGAGGAGCTTCAGTGCTGTTCACCGTCTCATTCATTGCATAGGACAGGCGTTCGCCTTGTTGCAGTGGCGGTGATTCGATCAATATAACGCCCTTATCCTTCAGGCTTTTACTAATTCGCTGCAGTTCAGCGACATCCCAGAACGGAATAATACGCTCTAAATCAGCCTTTGAAATGCTGAACCAAAGATAGCCCTGCCTGCTGTCACCATTGGTTAGTGAGCATATATCATTGAGCACATGCAGTAATACGGACTCCTCCAGGCCAATCGTATTGGCCAATGAAGGAGAGATAACTATAGGGCGCTCTGGAATCAATGATGACATAGTTAGATTGTATAGGGTTGAGCGCGCTGGGTGTATCTTTGATCGTGCGCTATTGATTAGGTAACGGTTAGTTTACCAGCGCATGGCGGGGGAGGTGCAAAAATAGACACTGTTAATTTATACAGTAACTCGCTACCATACGGTCTCTTAATTCGCTGTTAGTCCCTGAAGAGAATGGCTGGAATAGCAATGGCAAAACCAAAAATGGCTTATGTTTGCAATGATTGCGGTTCGGATTACTCGAACTGGCAAGGTCAATGCAAGGATTGTGGCGCTTGGAACACATTGACTGAAATTAAATTACCGTCATCGTCTGCAGCCGCGAAAGAAATTCGATTTCAAGGTTATGCGGGTGCTGCCAATAGTCAGAAAGCACAGACACTCGATCAGATAAATTTGGAAGACTTACCGCGGATCCCTTGTGGCGCTGGTGAATTTGATCGTGTTCTTGGAGGGGGTTTGGTCCACGGCTCTGCGATTCTTATCGGCGGTCATCCTGGGGCCGGTAAGAGCACATTGCTGCTGCAAACCATGTGTTATCTGGCTGAATCTATGCCGGCGCTCTATGTTACCGGAGAGGAATCCCTGCAACAGGTTGCTATGCGAGCACGTCGTTTGGGCCTGCCTACCAACAAGCTAAATATGTTGTCAGAGACCAGTGTTGAGGCTATTTGTAGTCAGGCGGAATTGTTGAAACCGAAGGTGTTGGTGGTTGATTCGATCCAAGTGGCGCATACGGAAGATGTGAGTTCTGCACCCGGAAGTGTGTCTCAAGTTCGCGAATGCGCTGCGTATTTAACGCGGTATGCAAAACAAACAGGTACCGTGTTGTTTTTGGTGGGGCATGTGACTAAAGATGGCAGTCTGGCGGGACCAAAAGTGCTGGAGCATATGATTGACTGTTCAATTCTATTGGAGGGATCTGAGGATAGTCGTTTTAGGACGTTGCGAGGACAAAAAAACCGATTCGGCGCAGTTAATGAACTAGGGGTCTTTGCAATGACCGAACAGGGCTTGAAGGAAGTTAAAAATCCCTCAGCCATATTCCTGTCGCGCACATCCGAACCCGCTTCAGGTAGTCTTGTCATGGTTGTATGGGAGGGCACGAGACCCCTATTAGTAGAAATTCAAGCCTTGGTGGATGACTCCCAGCTCGGTAATCCGCGCAGGGTTGCCGTGGGGCTGGAACAAAATCGACTGGCGATGTTACTGGCCGTTTTGCATCGTCACGGGGGGTTGCAGGTTGGTGACCAGGATGTTTTTGTAAATGTTGTTGGCGGGGTTAAAGTACTTGAGACGAGTGCCGATTTGGCACTGCTTTTAGCAATTGTCTCTAGTTTTCGGGATCGGCCGTTACCGCAGGATTTAGTAGTATTTGGAGAAGTTGGTCTGTCCGGAGAGATTAGGCCAGTACCGAGTGGGCAGGAGCGTATTCAGGAAGCGGCTAAACACGGATTTAAGCGAGCTATTGTCCCTCTTGCTAATGTGCCAAAAGGGGGTGTCGCGGGGATGGAGATAATTGGTGTGAGAAAGCTGGTCGAGGCATTGGAGGCGATATAGGTTCGATCCGATTTAATGTCTAAAATGCGATGAGCAGAGATTCAATAGCCCCCGGCCCAGCGGTCTAACAGGGTGCTCACAGCTCTATTTACTCCGTTGCTGGGCTCCACGTTGTAAGCCATCAACTGAATAAGCTAGAAAATATCCTCCACCATAACGTCTTCGACATCACTGGTATCCCCGGTGATATCGTCGATACCCGCCTCTTCAGTCGGAGCAAGTTCTTCTCTAAATATTTCGAAAATCGCACCTGTTTGTCCGGGTTTGGCTAGCAGTCCTGTCGCAGGATCGATTTTGACAGTGACAACGCCTTGCGGCTGCTTAAACTGCGTTTCCGGTTTTCCGTCTAGGGCAACTCGCATATAATTGATCCAGATGGGTAGTGCTGCCTTGCCGCCGTATTCGTTGCTGCCTAACAGGCCATTCTTATCAAAGCCCATCCAAGCGGTAGTAACAACTCCACCACCATAACCGGAGAACCATGCATCAGTGGGACCATTACTGGTACCCGTTTTGCCGGCCAGATCATCTCTACCGAGACTTAATGCTTTGCGTCCGGTGCCTTTTTTAATTACATCACGCATCATGCTGTTGATGAGATAGGCGACTCTCGGTTCAACCACGCGCACCGCTTCGGGTAGGCTCAGGGCTGGCTCCGGCAGGTTTAAAATATCCTCCATTGTCGCTAGTTCGTCGGTGGTATCAGTTAATACCGGTAGTATATCGTTATCGATGACGGCGGGAGTATCTCGGTCAATTGGTACGCTGTCTGCCGCTATTATCAAGTTATCCTTCAAGTTTGGCTGTTCCTGCGCCTCGCAGTTTCTACAAACGGTATCTGGTGTCGCATTAAAAATAGTTTGGGCGTCAATATCTTCGATACGTTGAATCAAATAAGGTTTTATTTTGTAGCCACCATTTGCAAGAACGGAGTAACCGCTTACTATCTGCATTGGCGTTACAGAATGGCTTCCCAGAGCAAGAGACAAGTCTCTGGGAAGTTGTTGAGGATCAAAGCCGAAGCGCTCAACATAGTCAATAGCCCTATTGAACCCGAGGTTGCGTAGCAGTCTGATCGAAACCAGGTTTTGAGATCGGAATAAAGCGGATCGTAACCGCGTAGGACCATAAAATTTGCCGCTCGAGTTGGTTGGTCGCCAAGTGCTTTCCAGTCCCTCATCCTTAAATACTACCGGTGCATCATTGATGATACTGGCCGGGGTGTAGCCGTTGGCAAGCGCCGCGGTATAGATAAAAGGCTTGAAGTTTGAGCCGGGCTGTCGGGTAGCTTGAGTGATGCGATTGAATTTACTTTGGCCATAATTAAATCCTCCGACGAGGCTGAGAATCGCTCCATTATCAGCATCGAGCGATACTAATGCAGCTTGCGCATCTGGTAATTGTGATAGGTGCCAATTGCCTGCTTGTCGTCTCCGCAGGCGCACCATGTCGCCAATGGCGACTAAATCGCTGGCCGACTGTGCCGAGCCACTGCGGCGGTCGACCGACTCATAGCGTCGCTTCCCTTTCAGGCCATGCTCCCAGGAGATGACTTTTTCACTGCCGTCTCGGGTCAGGGCACTAAATGACTGTTCATCCATGCCGCTGACAATAGCGGGTATTAGACCACTCACATCAGCTGTATTGGCCAGTTTCTTCAGCCATAAGTCGCGATTCTCCCATTCGTTTTCTGCCAGTACAGACTGCTCGGGCCCGCGATAACCATGCCTTTGATCGTAGTTGAGTAGTCCGTCAAAGACCGCCTTTTGCGCTGCACCCTGAAGAGTACTATCGATGGTGGTATAAACACTATACCCGGCTGAGTAGGCTTCTCGACCGTACTCTGTGAGCATTTCTTTGCGCACCATTTCAGCAATGTAAGGAGATGAAAGTTCTATTCTTGGGCCATGATAGCTGGCAATAACGGGGCTATCGGCCGCCAATTGATAAGCGTCCTGATCGATAAAGCCGAGCTCGAGCATACGCCCAAGAACAACGTTACGGCGGCGAATTGCTCTGGCCGGATTAATGATTGGATTGGCAACAGAGGGCAGCTGAGGAAGGCCTGCAAGCATAGCAAACTGCGGCAATTTTAGCTGTTGGAGAGATTTTCCATAGTAGACTTGGGCCGCAGCTTCGAATCCATAGGCACGTTTTCCGAGAAAAATTTTGTTGGCGTAGAGCTCCATTATTTCGTTTTTACCGAGCTCTCTTTCTATTTGTAATGAAAGGAGTATCTCGCTGAATTTGCGGGAAAATTTCTTTTCAAAACTAAAGAAATAATTCTTTGCCACTTGCATTGTGATGGTGCTGCCGCCGCCACCTTTTTCTCCGGTCAGTAATAATTGTGAGACAGCTCGCAGTAACCCTTTTATATCTACGCCATGATGCTCATAGAAACGCTTATCCTCAATCGCAAGAACGGCATTGACAAACAGCGGCGGCATTTGGTCAAAAGTGATCGGTAAGCGACGCTCTTCGCCAAATTCGCCAATAAGTTTTTGATCTGAGGTATATACTCTTAGCGGGGTTTGCAGGCGAACGTCTCGGAGATCGTCAACAGTCGGTAGGTTCGGGCTAAGATAGAGGTATGCGCTGGTTAAAATAAGGGTCGTGCCTGCCAGGGATGACAAGAGAAGCCAAATGGCGATTTTCGCAATATTTGTGAGCTGTGCCATACTTTTCCAGTTGTAAAAAAACGATATAGATACTTTAATTCAAGTTAGTTTGCCTAAGTGTTAAAGCATAAGCACTTATTTATGATGATTAATTTGCGTAATAGCCATACGTGATATTTAATGTAAGTTGTAAGAGTCCGTTGTAAGTTACGGAAGCCAATAGGGAAAATACTGTGCTAGGCAGTTTATTTGGAAAAAAAAGATCCAGCCCATTGTTAGGAGTAGACATCAGTTCTACTACCGTTAAGGTGCTTGAGATCAGTAAGAGCGGTGACAAGTACAAGGTCGAGAGCTACGCCGTAGCCTCCTTACCCCCCAATGCAGTTGTTGAAAAGAATATTGCTGAATTGGAAGGTGTGGCTGAGTCGATCAGAAAAGCTTGTGATCAATCTAAAACCAAGCTGAAAACAGCGGCTGTTGCTGTTGCTGGATCAGCGGTTATTACCAAGCTTATCGATATGCCTGCCGGCCTCAACGATGACAATATGGAATCGCAAATTTCTCTGGAAGCGGATCAATATATTCCGTATCCACTGGATGAGGTGGCCATAGACTTTGAAGTGCAGGGCGAATCAGACCATAGTCCGGAACAAGTCGAGGTTCTTCTCGCTGCCTGTCGTCGAGAAAATGTCGATTTGCGCGTCGATGCTTTGGAGATGGCCGATCTCTCAACAAGAGTGGTCGACGTTGAGGCTTATGCAATTGAGCGATCGTTTGAGATGATGAGGCCCTATCTGGATTGCGACGAGGACGGGGCTATAGCCATTGTCGATATCGGTGCCACCATGACCACTCTCAGTGTTCTGGTCGATGGTAAGACGGCTTACACGCGAGAACAGCTATTTGGAGGGCGGCAACTAACCGAGGAGATCCAGCGACGTTACGGTTTGTCGCTGGATGAAGCGGGACTGGCCAAGAAACAAGGTGGCTTGCCGGATGATTACGAATCGGAAGTACTAGACCACTTCACGGATGCGGTCGTGCAACAAGTAACTCGTTCATTACAATTCTTTTTTTCATCCAGTCAATATAACGATGTTGATCATATTATGTTGGCGGGTGGAGTTGCCTCGATGACGGGTCTTGCCGAGGTGGTGGAGGACAGATTGGGGACCCCAACATCAGTAGCCAATCCTTTCACCGATATGTCTGTTGCTTCTAGAGTTGATGCCACGGTGTTGAGTAATGATGCTCCTGCGTTGTTAATCGCCTGCGGTCTGGCGTTAAGGAGCTTTGACTAATGGCTACTATTAACTTATTACCTTGGCGGGAAGAGCGCCGTCAGGAACAAAAGCAATCGTTTCTCGTAGTTCTTGGCGTGGTTGCCGGTGTTTCGTTACTGGTGGTGGTGCTAATGCATATGTTGGTCAGTGCTTCCATTGAGGGTCAAAAAGGCCGTAATGGGTATTTGAAAAAGCAAATTACTGAACTGAACCAACAGGTCAAAGAAATTAGAGAACTGGAAGATAAAAAGAATGATCTGTTGGAGCGAATGAAGGTCATTCAGGATCTGCAGGGCAATAGGCCCGTTATCGTGCGCGTATTCGATGAGATGGTTCGCACGCTTCCGGATGGTGTTTTCTACAAGAGCTTGGTAAGAACAAAAGATGAGATTAAGTTGCAGGGAATTGCAGAGTCAAATCAGAGAGTATCGAGTCTAATGCGGAAGGTGGACAAGTCGGACTGGTTTGCATCGCCAAACTTAACGGCCGTAAAAGAAAAGCTGGAATATGGGGAGCAGGCGAGTGAGTTTAATATGTTATTCAGTATCAGCACGCCAGCAGCTAATGATGGCGCGGAGGAATAACGGATGGCTTTTAGCGACGCACTACAGGAACTAAAAGAATTTGACGTCAATGAGCTCAATGCAGACAACATTGGCTCGTGGCCAATTGCCATTAAAGTTATCGGTTGGGTGATCGTCTTTGTTGCTGTATTGGTTGCCGGCTATATGTACGATGTTTCAGGCTTGCAGAAGAATTTGGCGCAGGAGCAAAAGAAAGAGCTGGATCTGAGGTCCGAGTTTGAAAGAAAGGCCTATCAAGCGGCTAACTTGAATGCCTATCGAACTCAAATGGTGCAGATGGAAGAGTCTTTCGGTGCCCTCGTCAGTCAGTTACCTAGCGATACTGAGGTGCCTGGATTATTGGAAGATATCACCAATAAAGGACTGTCCAGCGGACTTGATATCAACAGTATTACGCTGAGTAACGAGATTGTTCAGGAATTTTATGTGGAGAAACCGTTTCAAATAGTGGTGCGTGGTAACTACCATGATATCGCTACTTTTGTCAGCGGTATTGCCAGCCTTCCTCGCATCGTAACGCTGCATGATTTCGAAATCATACAAAGTGATGACGCAACGCTAAACATGAAAATTACTGCGAAAACTTATCGCTATAAAGACTTGGAGGAAGATGATGCCTAAATTTTCCCTCTTGGGGCCTCTGCTACTGGGGTTGCTATTAACCGCGTGTACCAGTGATAACTACCAAGACCTGGACCAGTTTATGGCTGAGAAAAAAGCCAGGCCTGTCGGTGTTATAAAGCCGATTCCTGTTTTTAAAGCCTACAAAGCATTTAATTACAGTGCCGCCGGTATGCGTGGGCCCTTTGATCAGCCGGTGGACGTTGGTGAAATTACACGTATGCAATTGAATAGCAACGTGAAACCGAATAGCAACAGAACGAAAGAATATCTTGAACAGTTCAGTCTAGATTCCTTGTCAATGGTTGGAACGCTGGAGCAGGGTGGTCAGTTCTGGGCGCTATTGCAAGATGGTGATGGTGGTGTCCATAGAATTCAGACAGGCAATTACGTTGGCCGCAATCATGGCAAAATTGTTGAAGCCGGTGAAAATTATTTGTCGGTGATTGAAATAGTACCAAACGGCGTCGATGGTTGGGTAGAAAGACCTAAAACGATCAAGATACAAACATTAGAAGATTAGTGACAGCGGAGAGTTCCATGGAAATTGCATATAGACAACAGGGATCGATAAAAGAAGGGGTGAATATCAGGCCTCTTCAAATATTGAGGACTCTGTTTGTCGTATTGTGCGCATTAACAGGTAGCGTCACTTCTGCTGCTGATGCTAACTTAACGGACGTACAGTTTAGTTCCCAGCCAGGGGGCCGCTTCGAAGTTCGAATGGATTTTGATAATACTCCGCCTGAGCCGAAGGGCTACAACATCGAGAAGCCCGCTAGAATTGCTATCGATCTAGCCGGTGTTGCGAGCCAGCTAGGCCAAAAGAAGTTTCCTCTGTCTTATGGCAATGCCACTAGTGCCGTGATTCTTGAGGCGGGTGGTCGTACCAGAATGATTCTTAATCTTGTGGAATTAGCGCCTTATGAAACGCGCATTGAGGGTAACAGCTTATATGTTGAAGTTGGCGATTCAGGGGTTCGAGATTATTTGAAGCCCACCAAAGAGAATCCTGCTCTGGTTGGCGCGACCCCGATTGTCGCGGTGACTGGAGGCAACGAAATTGTTGATGTCGACTTTCAGCGTGGTGAAATGGGTGAAGGCCGACTGGTTGTTAACTTAGCGAGCCCTAAAGTCGGTATTAATGTATTTGTAGAAGGCGAAACAATTAAGGTTGATTTTTCTGGGGTAAGCTTGCCCGAGCGTTTACAGCGTCGTTATGATGTCAGTGACTTTGCAACCCCCGTTCAGTCAGTCGAAGCACATCCCATTGATGGCGGAGCTCTGTTTTCATTGGAGGCGAGCGGTGATTATGATTATCTCGCTTATCAGACTGACAGCGAGTATGTCGTCAGTGTAAAACCGCTAACGGATGAAGAAGTCGAACTTAAGAAAAAAGACTTTGCTTACGTAGGTGAGAAACTGTCGCTCAATTTTCAGGATATTGAAGTTCGAGCAGTTTTGCAGTTGATTGCTGACTTTACCAGCTTGAACCTGGTGGCGAGTGATACGGTTTCTGGACGTATAACACTGCGGTTACAGAATGTTCCTTGGGACCAGGCTTTGGATCTTGTACTAAAAACGAAAGGTCTCGACAAGCGTCAAAATGGCAATGTCTTGATGGTCGCACCGGCATCAGAAATTGCCGAGCGAGAACGATTAGAAATCGAAAACAATAAGCAGATTGAGGAATTGTCGCCGCTACAGACTGAGCATATTCGTATTCGATATGCCGAAGCCGGTGAAATGTTCAATTTATTTGATACCAATAGCGGCGACGGAGGGGATAGAGCGTCGTCAAGTATGTTGTCGGCTCGCGGTAGTGTCATCGTTGATGAACGAACTAACTCTCTGCTAGTGACCGAAACTGCTCAAAAACTTCAGGAATTGAGACGCGTGATTCGGTTGCTAGATGTTCCAGTCAGACAGGTGCTTGTAGAGGCTCGAATTGTCATTGCAAATTCCAGCTTCGATGAGGAGCTGGGGGTGAAGTGGGGTGCTGCGGGCGTTAACCAGATTAATGGCGACAACCAGCTGTTCTTTGGCGGTAATACAGAATCCATAGAGGCCAGCCGAAACTCAGTTGCAGACGCGATGGTAAACATAGCGCAGGGCAATGCGATAACGGAAGCGATATTGGCACCTGATGCGCTCAATGTGGATTTGGGCGTTGCTAATCCGACGGGCAGTGTAGCCGTGGGATTTGTTAGTAGCGATGTTATATTACAAATGGAGCTAAATGCCTTGGAGTCTCAGGGTCGCGGCGAAATTGTATCGCAGCCTAAGGTCATCACTGGCGACAAACAGGAAGCTATTATCAAGTCTGGTTCCGAGGTTCCGTACCAGGAGTCTTCGGCAAACGGCGAAACGACTATTTCGTTTAAAGAAGCTGTATTAAAACTTCAGGTCACGCCAAGTATTACCCCGGATGATCGTATTATTATGAAACTGGAGATTAATCAGGACTCGATCGGTACGCTGGTTCCATCCGGGAATGGGGGAGTTGTTCCCACGATTGATACAACCGAACTAACAACACAAGTTCTGGTGGGCAATGGAGAGACGGTGGTATTAGGTGGTGTCTTTCGGACTGTTGATGTTGAATCTGAATCCAAGGTTCCAGTTTTGGGTGATATCCCTTACCTCGGTCGTCTGTTCACTAATACGACCGTGACTCAAGAAAAAACAGAGACGTTGATTTTTATCACGCCAAGGATTCTGGCTGACACTTTGATCGATTAATCTTCTAGTAGTAATTCATGAAATCATCTTCAAATGTTTTTCTCGTCGGCCCCATGGGGGCCGGGAAATCGACTATCGGACGGCTGCTGGCAGCCGAACTTCGTCTTGACTTCAACGATACGGACAAAGCGATCGAAGATCGCAGCGGTGTCGATATTCCATGGATTTTTGACATGGAAGGTGAAGAAGGCTTTCGAGATCGAGAGGCGGCGGTCTTGGACGAATTAAGTCAGCTTGATAAAGTACTACTTGCAACTGGCGGCGGTATCATCCAAAAACCGGAAAATCGTCGCGTGCTTTCAAGCCGTGGCAGAGTCGTTTACCTAATGACCTCAATCGACGAACAAGTTCGGCGTACGGCGAGAGATAAAAAGCGGCCTCTATTGAATAGTGACGATCCTCGTAAAGTGTTGACAGATTTAATGGAATCAAGACATCCACTGTATGATGAAATCGCCGATTACATTATTGACACAGACGGTCGTAGTCCAAAATCCGTTGCGCAGGAATTAGCGAAAACGTTAACATCCTGAATCCTTCTATTATCCCTTATCTTGCTTGCCCTGCTGTGTTATAAAGGAGATAGGACGTTGGCTTTTTTAGTACGTCTATTCTAATAGTGATTGTCTTTTTTATGAGTCAACATTATTCAGGTAACAATATGCGTTCGCTTTTTTGTGAATTATTCGTAGTTCCTAATCTTTTTCTAGCAGTTTAAATTTATTATGCAAACACTCAATGTCGATCTGGGCGATCGCAGTTATCCTATTTATATTGGCGAAGATTTATTGTCGCAAGCTGAATTGCTTCGTCAGCATATTCACGGTCACCAAGTGCTCGTTATCAGCAATGAAACGGTAGCGCCAATTTATCTCGAATCGATAAGACGATCACTCGGTGATTTACACTATTCCGAATTGATTTTGCCGGACGGTGAGCAATATAAATCGCTTGAAGTTCTTGGGAAAATTTACGACCGCTTACTGGAAGAAAATCACAACCGTACAACAACACTTGTCGCTTTAGGTGGAGGAGTTGTCGGGGATATGACGGGTTTTGCCGCTGCCAGTTATCAGCGTGGTGTTAATTTCATTCAGATTCCGACTACCTTACTTTCGCAGGTAGATTCCTCCGTTGGTGGTAAAACAGGGGTGAATCATCCGCTTGGAAAAAACATGATAGGCGCTTTTCACCAGCCTCAATGTGTTATCGCAGACACCCAAACTTTGTCGACATTGCCGCCTCGTGAATTGTCAGCCGGAGTGGCTGAAGTGATTAAATATGGGTTGATATCGGATGCTTCTTTTTATCGCTGGTTGAAGGGCAATGTCGATGGTCTGCTGGCCTGTGATGGGGACGTTCTCAGTGAGGTAATTCGCCGCTCCTGTGAAAATAAAGCACTTGTAGTTGCCAGTGATGAGCGCGAGGCCGGTGTGCGTGCGATTTTGAATTTTGGCCACACCTTTGGCCATGCCATCGAAACTGCTCAAGGTTATGGAGCTTGGCTGCATGGAGAAGCGGTAGCCGCCGGTATGATGCTGGCCACAGATTTGTCGTCCCGTTTGGGTTGGCTGACAGTGGGTGATGTTAATGATGTGCGGCAATTATTACAGCACTCAAGGTTGCCAGTCCAACCGCCAGCGATGAGCTGCGATCAATTTTTGTCGTTAATGGCGCGAGATAAAAAAGTCTTGGACGGGAACTTGCGTTTAGTACTGCTTAAGAGTGTTGGCGAGGCGATCGTCACAAGTGATGTCACAGAACAGCAGATAAAAGCCACACTGATGGCTGCGGGCGTTCCGTCTTGATCATATTGTCATATCTATCGGTGGCAAGTAGCAGGCTGTTGATAACTTGTTCTTTGATAGTCTTCGTTCACCAAGGTTAGGAGCAGTCCATGGCGGAAGTATCTAGCGAGTATGGCGTTGACCACTATGTGCAGCGCTTGGACTTGGGCGATGATCCGTTCAATGGCAACAGTGACAGTGATTATTTTTATACCGGCGCTGCGCGAGGCCAGACGTTAGATCAGCTAGTTCATTTTGTTCGATTTGGTGAACAAATCGTTGTGTTATTAGGTGCTTCTGGCAGCGGTACGTCAAGCTTACTTAACCAGTCATTGGTAGTGCTGGAAGATTTGATGGACTGTTGTTATATCAATGGCAGCGATGAAATCCAGCCCGATCAAATCATGGCATCACTGAATGAGCAGCTGCAGCTGTGTTTATCTGAGCCGATCGAGAGCGTTGAATTTTTAGATGCCATAAAGTTGTTCTCCTTAGTTGATGGCGAGCCGGAACCCTTTTTGCTGACGATTGACCAAGCTCACTTTCTCTCTTTTGAAAGTTTCGAATTATTGCGAGAGTTAGTGGCAGCGAGCGGAAATATTGCCAAACTGTTGCTGGTGGGCGAATACCAGGTTGAACAATTAGCAAAGCTAGCATCCTTTGGTTCAGGACAATTAAAAATTTTGGAGTTGGAGGCCCTCTCTAACAGTGAAACAGAAGAGTACTTACTCGGTAAATTGCAGTCAGTAGGATATGCCGGCGATATGCCATTAAATAGTGACCAGCTTGCTGTTTTGTCTGAACAAGCGGGCGGTAATCTGGCAGAAATTAATCAACTAGCGCCCGTATTGTTGGCCTCTCAAGACGAGAATAATGTCAGCCGCAAGCGCTATGAGATTCCTCGGGTCCATGGTGTTGCGGTAGCTTTACTTGCCGCGGTATTGCTGCTGTTCTGGGTCTTTCAGCGTTCAGACGAAAATCAAAGCGGAAGCGGGTCAGCGACGGTATCGATCCCACTTGATCTGAGTAATTCCCAGCTGCATAGGAATGATACCACTGCTACAGCTGAGTCTATGGTAGAGGGGTCTTCGAATTCTGCCTCAGACATTGCTAATAAGGTAACGGTGACGACCGATACGGTGGCCGTCGCATCAGCTTCCGGCGGTATCGATCGCAGTTCGCCTGCGGTTCTGGGGAGAGCGGCGTCAACGAAAGCTGCCTTGGTTGCATTGCCGAAAGCTGTAGTAGAAAAAGAGTCGGTAAAGTCCCAGAGTGAATTAGACCCCAACGTCGCTGCCGATGCGGTGATGTCCCAGAAGCCACAAAAAAGTGCTGTGGTCGATAAGCCGGCCAACCAGCCAGCAAAGGTCGCCCAGCAATTGATTTCTGTACCTGTGTCGAGTGGTATGTCCCCACGCGAACAGCGGATTTTAAACCTCCCGGTCACCGCCTATATGTTGCAGTTAATGGGTGCGCTGGATGAATCAAGAACTCGTGGCGTGGTAAAACAATACATAGGGCGTTTACCCGTGACCTATGTCGAAACTCGACGAAAGGACAAACCCTGGTTTGTTGCTGTCGCCGGCCCTTATGACACTAGAGCGGCGGCACTGGCGGCTATTAAAGAATTGCCGCCGCAACTGCAAAAGGAACGTCCTTGGCCAAGAAGCATTGCCACTTTACAACAGGAAATCCGAGATAGCAGAAGGTAGTTCAGCGGTTTTTTGGGTTTGAAAGCCATTAATTTTTTCGATATTTGTTCCATTCGCGCCTTCCGTGTAAAATACCGGCCCGTTTTCTTACATCATAAATTATTGCTCAGTAGTCATCGTATCTTTTTGATATTGAATTAGGCGACCAGCAAGAATTATTATATTAGTATTATTATGACTTTAAAAAATGATCGTTTTTTACGTGCCCTGCTAAAGCAGCCTGTGGATGTAACACCCGTTTGGATGATGCGCCAGGCGGGGCGGTATTTACCAGAGTATCGAGCTAGTCGCGCTAAAGCGGGTGATTTCATGTCTCTAATGATGAATCCGGAGTTTGCCTGTGAAGTGACTATGCAGCCATTGGATCGCTATCCATTGGATGCGGCGATATTGTTTTCTGATATTCTGACTATTCCTGATGCGATGGGCCTTGGTCTCTATTTCGAGACTGGAGAAGGACCGCGGTTTAGGAAGACAATTCGGACTGCTGCTGACGTCGAGGCCCTAGCTATACCGGACCCGCATAAAGATTTAGGGTACGTGATGGACGCTGTCAGTACTATTCATAAAGAGTTAAACGGTCGTGTGCCGCTGATTGGTTTTTCGGGAAGTCCTTGGACACTAGCAACCTATATGGTGGAAGGTGGTTCATCCAAGGACCACAGAATCGTTAAAGCATTAGCGTTTAACGAGCCGCAAACAATGCACGGTTTGTTAGACAAGTTGGCTCAAAGCGTCACGTCATACTTGAACGGGCAAATCATGGCTGGAGCTGAAGCCGTACAAATCTTCGACACCTGGGGTGGGGCTTTAAGTCATGCGGCTTATCGCGAATTTTCCCTATCGTATATGCAAAAAATCGTTGATGGTTTAATCCGTGAACACAATGGTCGGGTTATTCCGGTCATTCTGTTTACCAAAAATGGCGGCCAATGGTTACAAGCAATTGCTGACACAGGAGCAACCGCAATTGGTTTAGATTGGACCACTGATATCTCATCAGCGCGCCGACAAGTAGGTGACAGAGTTGCCCTTCAGGGTAATATGGATCCAACCATGTTATATGCGTCGCCTCAAAGAATTCGTGAAGAAGTGTCTTCGATACTAGAGGGATATGGAAACGGTAGCGGCCATGTGTTCAACCTAGGCCACGGAATCACTCCGGAAGTTAATCCCGAAAATGCACGGGTATTCATTGAATCAGTCCATGAATTGTCGGCAAAGTATCACCAGAATTAACGGTTTTAGATAATATTTTTAAGCTCAGCTTGGTGGGTAGTGGCTAAAAATCTCGGCGACAGCATCATTCATCAATGAAGTAATTTCTTCTGCAGATTGATCGCTGATCTTTATCGTATTACTGCCGCGCCATTTCAGCTTATTGTCGCCAACGCCAATCATATCGATAACAATACGTGTCTCGTTAATGATTGTGTCTCCTCCAATGGGTAAACTAAGCCCTACCCCTATCGCTGAATTGTTACCGCCGCTACCAAAACCAATACTGGCTCGTGAATTGGGTTCCTGATTATAGGTCTCTGAGGAAATATTAAGCCGTATTAAAATATCAGCGGGGGCTTCTTTGGTCGCTCGATTCAGAAACAACGTAAATAACGCGTTGTCGACCGCGGTTTTGGTTCGTTCCAACATCAGCGGGTTAAGACTCAGGCTGTTGTCAGTTTGGCTATCAGTTTGGCTATCATTGTCCCAGTCGTAATAATGAAATGCAGAAAAGTTGGCATCGGTATCGTAATCAACCATGACATTGCTGCTTTGGCAGGCGGTTAGAAAAACCATAAAAACGGCGGCAGTACATAATCGGGTCAATATCAACGGTGTTTTCATGGCTATCACCTTAGGTTACGCTGGTATGTGGCTAATAATCAATCGCTGTTGTCAGCATAATATAGGTTATTCCCTGCATTCTATCAATTATCAAAGGATTAGAAGTCTTCGGGAAACTATTGAAAAAAGAGGTGGTGCCAGTTAGGCTGTAATTGCCGCCGGAATGTTGGCCAGCTCTTGTCTAACCCAGGAGGGCAGCATGCATGTCTCACACTTCAAGTATGTTTATCGCACTGCTTTAGCGGTTGTGATGTTGACAGTATCACAACCTGCCTTCGCCGGACCCAACCAATACAGCGGTGTGGCAACTCGCAGCAACTTATCGGTATGGCGCGTCAACCACCAGAATGGATCCGTGTCTTTGTGCAGTTTTGAAAGATACGCTGATCAACCTGATTGTTATCCGTGGAGTGCCAATGAGTCCATTGGCAAATTTGACATTATTCGAGGCCATGATGTGCTTTCGACCTGGCGCATCAACGTGATTTCCGGTGAGGTATCTCTGTGTGAATACGACGAAATTACTGCCCCTCCGATATGTACGCCCTGGAGCAAAAGTCAGTGATTTTACAGTTTGTTTATGGCTGAGCTAAAAGCATCCCGATACTGTCGCGTTGTTCTCAAACAACTATCCTAAGCGCTTTTAATATGTCGGTAAATCTTGGATTTCGTCGATATTCGAAAATAGCTTGTTGTTATTAAATGTTGTTTAATGTCGGCCTCGCAACCCGATTTTTTGCCTAAGGATTATTTTGAATGAACATGGCTAGCCTGTTCCCCCTGTGCCTGATATTACTGTTAACTTCCTGTGCGACATCGCCTACCGGGCGTTCGCAAATGTTGTTAATGCCTGAGGGACAAATGGACCAAATGGGTGTGGCTGCCTTTGACGATCTGAAGACAACGGCAACACTGAATAGCGCTGCCACCACCAATGATTATGTGTCTTGTGTAGCGAATGCAATCACCTCAGCACTTCCAAGCAGAGATCGGCGCCAGTGGGAAGTCGTCGTTTTTGTTGATGATTCGGCAAATGCCTTTGCTTTGCCGGGTGGAAAGATCGGCGTCAATACTGGTTTGCTAACTATTGCCGTTGATCAGAATCAGCTAGCTGCGGTGATTGGGCACGAAGTAGGGCATGTATTGGCTCAACATGGTAATGAGCGGATGTCGATGGAGTTTGCAACGCAGACCGGCGCTCAACTCGCGGGGGCGGTACTGGCTAATACTCAGGAAAAGCCGCTGCTAATGGCAGCTATGGGTTTGGGTATTCACTATGGCTTGAAATTACCCTATAGCAGAACTCATGAGGCAGAGGCCGATATGATGGGGCTGGAATTAATGGCGCGGGCGGGCTTTAATCCAGAGGCGAGTATTCAGCTTTGGCGTAATATGGGTGCACAGCAGGCGGAGTCGTCACCACCTGAATTTCTGTCAACACATCCAGCCCATGCCACGCGAATCGATGGTTTAGCCGCGAACATGAGTGATGCACTAACAACCTATCAGCAAGCACAGCAGCAGGGAAGGCGGCCTGACTGCCGGAAGTAGTGATTACTTGTTGTGGGGTCTACTAGCTCATATCACAGTTGATGCCGTGATTCATATCCAGTGCCGGTTGATCACTGCCTGGTTTGCCAATCACTTTTGCGGGTACGCCAGCAACGGTAGTATGAGCGGGCACATCTTGTAATACGACACTACCGGATCCCACTTTAGCGCCACTGCCAATGCGGATGTTACCAAGAATTTTGGCGCCGGCACTGATCAATACGCCGTCGCCCACTTTTGGATGACGGTCTCCGCCTTCTTTACCCGTGCCACCCAGTGTTACCGAGTGCATGAGCGACACATTGTTGCCAACCGTTGCAGTTTCTCCGATTACCACACCCGTTGCATGATCGATTAGAATACCGTGTCCTATCTTCGCCGCCGGGTGAATGTCTACGCCAAATTCGGTAGAAATACAGTTCTGGAAAAACAAGGCTAAATCTTCCCGTCCCTGATTCCACAGCCAATGCGCAACACGGTAGGCTTGCAGCGCATGAAAGCCTTTAAAATAGAGAAAAGGCACAGAGTATAAACTACAGGCAGAATCACGCTCTTTGACCGCGCGGATATCACAGCGAACGGCTTTGGCAATGGTTAAATCGGACGCCAGAGCATCCTCAATGACTTCCCGAACCAACAGTGCTGATACTGTCGGGCTGTCCAGTTTATTAGCCAGGTGAAAGCTAAGGGCACGTTCCAGGGTCTTATGATTGAGGATGGTAGAGTGCAAAAAACTCGCCAAAACGGGCTCTTTATTAATGGCAGCTTGGGTTTCTATCTGAATACTTTGCCATATGGCATCATTTTCAGGGCTAATCGCAATAGGTTGCGTTGCCATGGTGGTGCTCCCGTTATCACATTGCGTTATTGTCTGGGTAGTGGTGCTAGTATAACGATTATTGAACGCCAATGTCCCGTTAAGGTAGCTTGGCTTTACAGCACCACAAAGGATGGTTTGATTCTCGATATTTTCTTTCGAACGGGGTTATTGGTTCAGCTTCTTCGAGGGCTTCGACGATTGGTGTATAGCCTGCGATTGACAGTGCAACGGAAAACTCTTGGATATAGTTAGCCCAGTTACTGCGGACTTCTAAATCTCCACCCAGGGCCAACAGTGATGGAAATAGCGGCGAACCATGAACTCGTCGCTTTAGGTGGGCAGATTTTGGCCATGGATTAGGGTAAAGCAGATAATGCCTGGACAGTGACCAGCCCGCGTTAACAGCAAGGCGCCAAAAATCTTCGACATCGGCTTGTAACAATACGTAATTCTTCGAAACCTCTGATGGGTAATGAAGGTCGTGCTTGTCTAGCCGATGTCGAGATTTGTCAATCCCGATGACCAGCGCATCTGGAAATTGGTTCGCGATAAACCGAGTACTTTCACCAACACCACAAAACGAATCGAGAATAAGGGCTCCCGGATGCCCAGCTACTCGTTCAACGGCCTGTTCGAAGGTACGCAAGCTGTGTTCGGCAAAAGGCCGACGAAATTGAGTACTGAGATGCCGCCGTACTATGGCATCAAGGTGCTCATGAATTCCTTGCTGATTACTCACTATGGCCTGTGAATTTGCCGGGGGGTCATTGCTTGAATGAGTCACAAAATGCCTTTGATTACATGCTTAGTATCATCGCATTATAACAGCGCCACCGAATACGCCATCATTTTTCTATCACCATCGATCCTATCAACACGATTGCGATTTTTCGACACGACTGTCAGACTCATCAGATAACTTTTTAAGGATTTTTTAATGAGACAAGACCGACGTCCCTATTGGGTTAAAAAAGTATATTTAGATTTTCGTCGTTGGTATGGAAACCATTTCCTTAGGCCGGCCTGTGACCATTTGGGCAATCATCACACCATCATGAAACCCTGGTATGTGTCGATCTCTGGACCTAATATTCGCATCGGAAAATGTGCAACAATTATTGGTGAGCCAGATCAACGCGTAAAAATTGCAGTCTGGGGCAGCCAACCAGAACTCGGTGAACTTACTATCGGAGACTATGTGTTGATAAGCCCTGGCGTAAGAATTTCAGCCGCTGAAAGCATTACTATTGGCAACAGCGTGATGATAGCCAACGGTGTTTATATAACCGATGCAGACTGGCATGGGGTTTATGATCGCAGCCAAAGAGCGCAAGCGGTTACGCCAGTAATAATCCATGATAATGTCTGGTTGGGTGATCGCTGTGCTGTATTAAAGGGTGTGACTATTGGTGAAAATAGTATTGTGGCGGCCAATGCGGTGGTGGTTAAAAATGTGCCCGCCAATGTGGTTGTTGCCGGCAATCCTGCGAAGGTGGTCAAACGATTGGATACTGATAGAGGCTTTGTTACCCGCGCCGATTTTTTTTCTGACCCAGAAGGTCTTGAGCAATTTTTTCAAGCGGTTGATAAAACGGTATTGGAAAAAAATGGCTTCGGTCGCTGGTTACGCACGTTATTTTTTCCGACCGACAAGGATTAAGGCAATACAGGGGAGCGACATGCTCCAAATCATCGCTAGAAAAGCTGTAGGGGTGGTTCGTTTAACATAGCGAGCTGTTCTCTGAGCTCCAATATATGGTCAGACCAATACCGCGGACTATTAAACCAAGGGAAGTTTCGCGGAAATGCAGGATCCTGCCAGCGTCGCGCCAGCCAGGCGCTATGGTGCATAATCCGCATTGTTCGCAGCGCTTCGACTAAATGTAATTGTCTTGGATCAAAATCAAAAAACTCGTTATAGCCCTCAACTAATTCATTGATCTGAGCCGTCTGTCGCTGTCGATCCCCGGATAAAAACATCCAAAGATCCTGGATTGCTGGTGCCATTCGGCTGTCATCGAGGTCAACAAAATGAGGGGAATCTCCCCGCCACAAAATATTTCCGGAGTGACAGTCGCCGTGAAGGCGAATCAGAGACACGGGCACTCGACTGAAAGCCTCTTTTACACCGCGAATTAAGTCTTCACACAAACTGTTATAGGCCGGTTTTAAGTCATCCGGCATAAACCCCTCTCTGATCAAAGCATAGCTGTCTTCGGCAAAACTTTTAATATCGAGAGTTGGTCGATGGAGATAATTAGTTTGTGCGCCGATAGCATGGATACGCCCGCATAGACGACCAAGAATAAGTAAATTATCCAGATCATCCAATTCCGGCGCATGTCCGCCTTTGCGTTCATACAGGGAAAAACGATAGCCTTCAAAGTCCAACAGTGTTTTGCCATCAATAACCATTGGCGGCACAACGGGTATTTCTACGTCATGTAAATCAAGACTGAATTGATGCTCTTCAAAAATTTGTGCGTCGCTCCACCGCTCTGGTCGGTAGAATTTGATGATAACGGGCTCACTGTCTTCAATACCAACCTGATACACGCGATTTTCGTAACTGTTAAGTGGAAAGAGTCTTAAATCACTTAGCCTCCCCGTACTTTCAACGGCATCAATAACCAATTCAGGTGTCAACAGCTCGTAGGGATGATGTTTGTTCATTAGTAACGATGCTCATTGAGAAGGGCGACTGTTTTTATTTGCGCAAAAACTTTCTGCCCGGAGTGTAGTTTCAATCGATCCACTGATTTTCGAGTCAGGCGTGCCAATAAATACTGATTGGCAAAATGTAAGCGGACTAACACTCTGGCATCAGCGTTACCCGACTTTGGTATTTCTATTTCATCAATGATGCAGGGAAGAATATTTAGAATACTACTGTGTTGAGGTTGTTCCAATGTGATGCTGACATCCCTGGCAGGAATTCTAAGTCTTACTGCTGTATTAATGTCGTGATCAATAGCCGTTAAGAAAACGCGCAGGTCATCATCGACGACTAGCTCACTTAGCTGATAGTGTTCGTCGTGCCGGTCAACGATAGCGACAATAATACTGGCGGCATTGTCTTCATGACTAAGGCTCAAATCTGTGCGTGAACTAAGTTCCAGCATTGAGCCTTGGGCGATAACCTTTCCCTGTTGCAAAACAAGAAGATGATCAGCGAGCCGATTGACTTCTTCTAGATTATGGCTGACGTATAAAATAGGCACGGATAATTGCTGATGAAGTTTTTCCAGATGCTGCAGGATATGTTCTTTACTTTGTTGGTCAAGTGACTCTAGGGGCTCGTCCATCAATATTAAGCGGGGGCTACTCAGCAGTGCCCTGGCTATAGCAACCCGTTGTTGTTCTCCGCCTGACAGCGTGGTCACATTATTTTCCAGTAAGTGAGACATATCTAGCCATTCACAAACATGTTCTAGCAATGGCCCATTGTCATTAAAACGTCGTTGATATGCGTATTGAAGATTTCCAAGCACCGACAAATGTGGAAACAGCCTGGCATCCTGGAATACATAGGCAATTTGTCGCTGTTGCGTGGGTAAGAACGTATTTTCGTCCTGCCATACTTCATTATTAAAGACTAAATTTCCGACGGTATTTTTCTCAAGACCGGCTAGCCAGCGCAAGAATGTTGTTTTACCAGCTCCACTATGACCATATATGGCAGTTACACCGTTACTATCCAATGCTGTTTGCACTGAAATATGGAATGCTTTGCGTTGTAATTCAAGACTAACAAGAAGACTCAATGGCTAACTCCTTTTATTGATCCTATCGCAACGGGACGATTGAACCGATAAATGGTTGCCAATAACAGCAATGAAAAAACGACTAAGCCACCGGCAAGCCAATGAGCTTCGGTGTATTGTAGGTTTTCAACTTTGTCATAAAGAGCAATCGATAGAACTTGGGTTTCTCCCGGAATATTACCTCCAATCATTAGCACCACCCCGAACTCTCCTACCGTATGTGCAAAGCCGAGGCTGGCAGCAGTGATAAAACTGCGTTTACTCAGCGGCATAATAATAGAAAAAAACTGATCCTTTGGGCTTGCTCCCATGGTTGCGGCGGCTTCTAATAGCGATTTTGGTAGCTGTTCAAAACTGGCCTGCAGAGGCTGAACAACGAAGGGCAGCGAATAAAGTACCGAACCTATAACTAATGCACTGAAGCTAAAAGCCAGAGAGTCTCCAGTTGTTGCTAACCAAAATTGACCCAGTGCACTACTGGGGGCAAACGCCAACAACAGATAAAAACCTATCACGGTTGGAGGAAGGACCAATGGCAAAGCGACAACCGCTTCAAGAGCAGGTTTTATTCTGCAACGAGTATTAGCCAGCCACCACGCCAATGGGGAGCCCAGCAGAAGTAGAATCGCAGTCGTTACTGCCGCTAATTTTAACGTCAGTAGAATTGCGTCAAGGTCATGCGGTGACAAGTTGTTTATCTCGAATTAACCGTTTCATCGTGTTGTGTAGCCATGACGTTCAATAATAACCTTTGCCTTATCGGTCTTTAGGAAAACTAAAAACGATAGAGCCGCTGGATTTTTCTTGCCGGATTGTAGCAGGATCGCTTGCTGGCGTATTGGTTGATACCAGTTTTCAGGTACTCGCCAGTATGCCAGCGAGCCGCTGGCTTGGCTTTGCAGGGCCGACATTTGAGACAGTGCTACAAGTCCAGCCGCCGTGTTGCCTGTGGCAACAAATTGATAGGCTTGCCCAACATTTGAACCCCTTACCAAATGTTGCCTGGTTAAATCCCATAGCCCTAAATGTTGCAAAGCTTGTTGTGCGGCAATGCCATAGGGCGCAATGTCAGGATTGGCAACGGCCAACTTGCTTTGCTGTTGGCGAACGTTTGTGAAGGCCGCAGTGAAACACGACGGGTTTGCTGTAGGTAGACGGTTATCATTGGAGAAAGAACAGGGGATAGCTTGCATCGTGTCACTGAAAGCCAGCACTAATTTCCCCTCAGCATAAGTGAATCGTGACTCTGGCACAGCTAGATTGAGCTGCTCGAGTTGCTGCGGGTAGCGGCTGTTGGCAGAAAGCATGACATCGAAGGGAGCGCCAAAAGTGATTTGGTTGAAAAGAATTCCGCTTGAGGCATTTACCTGCCGTAACTGATGGGGGTGAGAGGCCTCGAAGGCATTAATAAGATCAGACATCGCCCATTTAAAATTAGATGCTGTAGCAATCGTTGCCACTGAGGCTGCCGGCATGGCGGTCCATAAGCAACAAAAAACAGTTAAGAAAAATCTGGGCATCTCTCATTCCGGGATTAACAAAGCATACATCGGGCAATTCGCCATCAAGTTGCGGCTGCAGTGATAGCGATCGCCATAATAACACCGATTATTCCGTTCTCGCCAAACACCAGATGTGAACTTCTGTTGCACCGGCTTTAAGCAGGCATTGGCTAGCTTCGTTGACTGTCGTTCCCGTTGTCATTACATCATCAACCACCGCCACCAATTTGCCAGCTACGTCACCGCACATCTGAAAGGCACCTTTCATATTACTGCGGCGCTGATCAGCAGTTAACGTCTGTTGTGCGGCAGTCGGTCTGCAGCGTTTTAAATATCGTTTCATTGGAATATTGAAGTGATGGGAGTAATAACGCGCCAAATGCTCGCTTTGATTAAATCCTCGAATGGTTTGTCGAGACCAGTGTAATGGAATGGGTACAATTAAATCCGGTAAGTTTTGGTCAATGTAAGCACTTACATACCTTCTTGCCGCAATTTTTGATAGCACTTTACCAATGCTGTACTGCCTACTGTATTTAAAGCGACTGATTAATTGGGCGACGGGCGGCTGATAAAGCCAGGGCGCTTCAACGCGTTGGTAAGCCGGAGGAGAGAGAAGGCACTGACCACAGTAGGCCTTATGGTCTAATAGTGGCAATGCGCATTGCTGACAGTACTGAGTTAACGCGGGCAGCTCTAATTCACAGGGCAAACATAGATCCAGCCCCTTTTGGCCGGGCGCTGCACAGAGAATGCACTGGCTGGCAATATGCTGCAGTGCGCTTGCTCTGTCTATCAGTGTACCGATGAGTCGTGAAAACCTGTTAACCATGATCATCCTTGTTGGCCGACAGTCGATTGAAAGCCTCACTATGAAGGACACCTTATGATAACTTTTGCAGAAGTTCCAGCGCAGTTTGGGGCGGAAGAATAGTCTCGCGCCGATGCCACTGGACCGAAAAAGAAGGACGGGCGTTCTTAGCGTGTTCTTAACGGCTGGTGATTTCTGCTTTGGGTGCCGAATTTTGATAAGCACGGCCGGATGACCGTCTTTTTAATGTCTAGGTATCAGCCGGCTACTGTGTTGACCCTATTACGACTAGAATAGATTTAGAACAACGCGCTGCGCTGGCCAGAGTTTGTTGCCTGGCGATAAAATACGCAAAGTAGTTGCGCAGACCGACCGCAATGGCCGGAAACGAATAGCATTTTCACAATGCAGCGGCTCTTGATTAGCATGCATTATCAAAAAAACGTAAGGGGCTGTGAGTGGCAAACAATCAATTTTTTATTGCGGGCACCGAAAGCGGTGCCGGTAAAACGACCGTTGCGTCTGAATTACTAGCGGCGGCTAACAGTGAGGGTTTGGTCACCGTAGCATTAAAACCGGTTGCGGTTGGCTGTGTGCAAACACCAAAGGGTTGGCGGAGCGAAGATGCAATGCTATTTCAGCGCAGCATGACGCTAGATTTACCCTATGAACAGATTAACCCCGCTGCATTGCCGTCGGCGCTGTCGGCACATATGTCCGCTGAACGTACAGGCAAGAGATTGTTGGTCTCGCAGTTGGCCGGATATTGTCGGGGTGCATTAATGCAGCGCTCTGACCTGGTGCTCGTTGAGTGGGCCGAGGGCTGGCGAACACCGTTAAATAGAACCGAGACATTTGCCGGACTTGCTAAAGAGTTGAACCTCCCAATAATTCTGGTTGTTGGGATAAAACCGGGATGTATAAGCCATACCTTGTTAAAGGCGGAGGCCATTGCCAGAGATGGGCTGCGGCTGGCCGCCTGGGTTTCTAATCAATTAGACGACGATGTGCCGGGCTCCTCGGAAACAATTCTCAGTTTAAAATCTTTGCTGCAAGCCCCTTGCCTCGGGAATATTCCGTTTTTGTCGAACCACGCTAGCACTGACGTAAGTCATTACCTGACATTGGACATTATTAGGCGCTAATTTTGAAACTTGAGGTAAATCTCAGGTAATAATGGCATTTAAATACAATCGACACGGATTTAGCCGCTAAAATTTGTTTAAACAATAATCACAGTTAGTTTTTTGTTACTGGATGGCAATGGTCGGTAGCCAATTCGTAGGGCCTTTAACATCCAGTAACAAGCGTTTAAAAATTAAGGGGGTAGAGTTGTGGTTGATTCGGTGTTGTCGGTAGGCTTGTAAGGTCTTCAGAATGGTTTAAATAGTGCACTGCAGGCGGCAGAAGCCATCGGTAGTGCGACCACCACGGCAACTAGTACTGAAAATGACGACTCTGCGGCCGATATCACCGCAGCTGCGGTAGAATTGAAGCTAAGTGAGCGAGAGGTGCAGGCATCGGCTACGGTGGTTAAGACCGCCGACGAAGTCCTCGGAACTTCGCTCGATGTCAAAGCCTAACATAAAGCCCTGCCGCGTGTTCGGGTGCGGGTCGTTATGTAGACTCGCTGAG
>TARA_B110000902_G_scaffold11181_1_pt1 | contig 29928 bp, 23 predicted proteins | sample TARA_B110000902 | Tara Oceans TARA_B110000902 (sample SAMEA4398009) | marine metagenome | biome: Polar Biome; feature: [SRF] surface water layer (ENVO:00010504); material: water (ENVO:00002006), including particulate matter (ENVO:01000060) such as... | depth 5 m | reverse complement strand
CACACTTTCCAGGCGTGCGCCTTCGACCACTCGGCCACCTGTCCATAAAGGGCATTTACACCGCTCAACTTAACTGAGCAAGTGAAAAACTCTAAGTTTTTTTACTGATCTTACTTTGGAATGCGTTTCCTAGTTCTGCTGCATTTTTAATAGTAATATCTCGCTGCCCAAATGGGATTTCAATACCTTCTTCAGCAAAGCGCCGAAGGATTTCAAAGTTAACATCTGATCTAGTAGATGTGATTGAATTTACATCACGTAATATTCCACGAATTTCAAAATCAATACTATCTGCTCCAAAACCGAGTAAGAAAACAACAGGATTTGGCGTTTTTAAAATATTAGTATTGGCAGAAATAATTTCCATAAGTATTTCCTTTACACGCAAAGGATCACTGTCATAAGCAACTCCAACAGGCACTTTAACACGACCACGTTTGCTCAGGTGCGTCATGTTTGTGACTGTACCTGAGATAAAATCAGCATTAGGAATAATCACATTTGATTGATCAAAAGTATCAATTGTTGTTGCTCTAACTGCAATCTTACTAACGTACCCAGAATAAGATCCAACTGAGATCCAATCACCTACTTTGATAGGACGTTCTACTAATAAGATTATTCCAGACAGAAAATTAGAAACAATAGCTTGCAAGCCAAAACCAATTCCAACAGACAGTGCACCAGCGACAATCGCTAGGCTCGATAGGTCTAAACCGGTTGATGTAATGGCAAATAATGCAGCGAAAAATAATCCAATATATCCAACCCCTGTAACAAGAGCATTTTGTGCTCCTATTTCAATTTTTGTATTTGGTAGTACAGCAGATCTTAATGCAGATTGAATTAATCGAGTTATAGTGTAGCCAATTGAAAATATGATTACGAATGTCAGAAAATCAGTGAATGAAATTCTTGTATCACCCATAACTACACCTTCACTAAGACTTAACCAAACATCTTGTAGGTCAGTTACGCGTGCACCCCAAATCAATGCTAAAATTGGCAATGCAAGACAAGCAAAACCAAATGCTAAAAAAACTCGAAATAAACCACCTTTAGCAGATGCAATTTTATTATCATTATTGTTATTTTCAAAAGCCGCATCAGAAACAAATAGCGCCACTAACGCATACATGACAAAAAAGCCAGTCAGCACAGCTAGAGTTAAAATTGTTGAAAATACTAGCATAGCGCCAATATTGCTATATCCGATGCCAGATGCCAGTGGACCTATTATTCCTGCAAACATTGTTAAGGCATACAAAATAAAGGTAAGTTTATCAGATATTGGTGTTATTTTACTTTTAACAATTAAACTGGCACGATATGCGCGCACTTTGCTAGCAAACAATATTAAGCCATAACCACCAATTAAAACTAATGGAAAATTCAAGACAGCCATAATAGTATTTGAAAATCCAGCACCTTGTTGTAATGCATTTAAAAGCCAATAAGACCCTAGAATTACCCCCATTAAAAGCGTCATATTATATGCGCTCGATAAATTATTCTGCTTAATACGAGTTAGTTCACGTGCAGGGCCATTTGCTACAAATAGATTGCGACCCAACCAATTAAATCCAAAAATAGCAAAACTCATAGCAGGCAGAGCTTGCATCATCGCATCACCACGATACCCAAATATATTTGCTAGTTCGACTGATTTAATTAAACTAATAAACCCAACTAGAGGCAGTATAAAGATTAGAAATGACAATGCTAATTGCACAATATTTTTGGAAGTAGTTCGTTGCTTAAATGATGCCACATTCATCCTAGCAGACACATATTGTGTGGCAGGAAATAAAAGAAATAGACCCATTACTATTAAGACAATAATTCCTGGTAAATTATTTGATCGTATAGTCTTTGAACTAGAGCTAGTGAATGATACGGCCATTTCATTTTTTAATTGTTTAAAATAATTTTTTACAGCTATAGCTGTAGGGCGCCAAGTTGCTGGGTTTAATGGAGATTCACCTAACTCTAACAATACCGATGTGGTTCGTTTACGAATAGTTTTATCAATTTCAGATATTAGACCATCAGCACGCTGGAATGCTTCTTGCGCAACAATTAAGGGTGCGCGAGCTTCTGCCAGTTGTTTATTCAACGCCAATCTCAAAGCAGATACATCTTGTGCTTCCGTTGTCGCATCAGACGGGACAGGTCCTAAGGCATCAATCTGTTCAGAGATTATCTTAGCCCTGCCAGAACGCGCACTTTGCGCCTCTAAGGCTGCTGAACGAGCAAGAGAAAGTGAAGATCTTAAGTTTTCCAATGCAGCACTTGATGTTTGGCCAGTATAAATTGCGTTTTCAGCTCTCGAGGTTAGTTCGTTGAAAATAGAAACATCAAATGAAGTTTGTGAAATTGCACTTAAAGGTGCAAACAATAACATCAAAGTCATCAATATTCTTGCGAAAGTATTTTTAAGGAGCATGATTTTTCCTATTCAAAAACTGCTGGGATGATACGTGGCGTATTAGCCAGCCATGTTGGCACTGGCAGGCCTTTTGCCTCCAGAAAAGCTGGATTGTATAGTTTTGATTGGTAGCGGTTCCCTACGTCACATAAAATTGTCACAATTGTGTGCCCAGGTCCCATCTCTTTTGCCATTCTAATGGCACCTGCAATGTTAATACCAGTGGAACCACCCATACAAAGCCCCTCTTCATTAAGAAGATCAAATACGATTGGCAGAGCTTCTTTATCTGAAATATTATATGCCATATCGACTGATAGTCCTTCAAGATTAGCAGTTATACGGCCCTGCCCTATACCTTCAGAAATAGAAGAACCTTCAGACTTCAACTCACCATTCGTATAATAGTTATAGAGAGCGGCACCGTCAGGATCAGCAATGCCAATCTTCACTTCCTTATTTTTTTCTCGCAAACCAACTGCAACCCCCGCCAAAGTCCCTCCAGATCCTACGGCACAAATAAATCCATCAACATTGCCATCTGTTTGGTTCCATATTTCTGGAGCAGTTGAAGTTATATGTGCATCTCGGTTTGCTACATTATCAAACTGGTTAGCCCATATTGCACCATTTGGTTCTGTCTTTGCCAGTTTTTCGGCTAGACGTGCAGAATATTTTACATAGTTATTTGGATCTTTGTAGGGCTTAGCAGGAACTTCAACCAAAACAGCTCCAACCAGACGCAACATATCTTTTTTTTCTTGGCTTTGTGTATCAGGAATTACAATTACAGTCTTAAACCCCATTGCATTTCCAACCAGAGCTAAGCCTATACCAGTATTCCCAGCAGTACCTTCAACAATTGTGCCCCCCGGCTGTAATTTACCACTTTTTATAGCTTCTTTAATAATGCCGAGTGCGGCGCGGTCTTTAACCGATTGCCCGGGGTTTAAAAACTCAGCTTTACCATAAATATCACAACCAGTAATTTCGGACGCTTTTTTTAAGCGTATGAGAGGCGTGTTACCAACAGCTTGAGGTAAATCAGGATAACAATTCATCAAATATTCCTGTAGTAAAATTAACAGCATCAAAAACTACTGCAATCAAAGGGTTATAATATGTATAGCAAGTTATAATTTACTATGCCAGCTATACTAAGTATGGTGCTTGGCGTATAATAACTTACATTACGACAAAGGTTTTTTCATTGTTATTTGTATTAATCCAGTCCTATTAAACTCAAAAGAAGAAGCACACCCAGTCAAATATACATTCCACATTCGGCGAAATCGGTCATCAAAACCCATTGGGGAAATATCAGGCCATTTAGCGTTAAAAGTATCAAACCATCTACGCAGAGTTGTCGAGTAACTATGCCCAAACTCTATAATATTTTCAAATTCTAAACCTACACGATCTATTTCACCTTTAAGCTTAGCTTCTGTCGGCAACATACCACCAGGAAAAATGTACTTTTGAATAAAATCTACTGAATTTCGATAATCATTAAATCTGTCTTCCGGTACAGTTATAATTTGCAAGGTCGCCTTTGCATTAGGTTTCAAACATGCATTTACTTTATTGAAGTATACCGGCCAATACTTTTCTCCCACAGCCTCAAACATCTCAATTGAGGCAATACCATCATACTTTGCACTCTCATCACGATAATCTTGCATCACAATTTCGACCTGTTGGCTCAACCCAGCGCGCTCTATCCTAGCAACTGCAAAATCATGTTGTTCCTGAGAAATAGTTAACCCCTTTACCTTTGCACCACGCTGGCCTGCAGCATACTCTGCAAAACCACCCCAACCGCAACCAATTTCCAAAATATGATCACCTTCTTTTATACCAATTTCATCACACATTTGCGCATACTTTTGAGTTTGAGCTACATCAAGATTCTCTCGTTTAGTTTTATATAACGCCGACGAATAAGTCATCGTTTTGTCTAACCAAAGTCCATAAAATTTATTTCCTAGATCGTAATGATATGAAATATTTTTTCTAGCTTGGCGTTTACTATTTGAGTTCAGCCAATGCCGTAACTTTTCAAACATTTTGACCAATCCTGCTCCAGGAAAACTGGTTACCAATTGATGAAAATTTTGAAAAATCACATCCATAAAGCACTGTAAGTCTGGTGTTGCCCATTGAGCATCCATATAGGCTTCTAAAAATCCGATGTCCCCATCACGGACTAATCGAGAAAAACAGTCTGGATCTATAACATTAATGCGTGCAACCGAACCACCTTTTAATCCCTCCGCCTTAAAAATACGCCCATCTGGCAGGCTAACTTCAACAGTACCAATCTTAATGCTGCTTAGAATCTTAAAGACATGCTTAAAGTAACGCGGTAGCCCTTTTTGATCTTGTGTAGATGTAAAAATATCCATTTTCATTGAACCACTCATACTTTTCTCACTTTAAAGCTTAGTAATATATTTTAATAACGCAATTATTTTTGCGTCTGGCGCTCTTTAAAAAAGCTGTATGCGTCTAAAGCACGTTTTCTACCTTGAGATAATTCAATAATCTCTGTGATATTTTTTGTATCAGGAGTTAACTCCCAAGATATTGGGATAGCATCAAAAAAAGCCTGCGCATTAACATGTTTACCAGTGTGCAACCAAGTGTTCCGGTAGCCTTCATCTTTATCAAATTTTTCTGACTGTAGGCCTGGATTAAAAACCCTAAAGTAAGGTGCAGCATCAGGCCCACAACCCGCGATCCATTGCCAACCCATTGCGTTAGCTGCAGGATCCCAATCAATTAAGCAGTCTTCAAACCATTTTAATCCAACTCGCCAATCTGTCTGCAGATGCTTTGTTAAATATGAACCTACAATCATTCTCAAACGATTGTGCATAGTTCCAGTGGTATATAATTCGCGCATTCCAGCATCAACAAAACTCTGCCCTGTGCGCCCTTGCTTCCAGGCAGTTGCATCAGAATTTTCTCCTCGCCAAGAAAAATCTTCCCATTCACGGCGCCAACAGATTTCATCTAATTTTGGAAAATTCCATAGTAGGTGATAGGCAAACTCACGCCATACAAGCTCTTTAAGAAAATGTTCAGCGCCTTGTTTACCTTGTTCAAGTGCTAACTGGCCTGCATTAAAAACTGTACGAGGTGAAATTTCACCATAAGTTAAATTTTCAGACAATCCTGACGTTGCAGGCTTCATTGGAAAATCCCGGTCAGATTTATAACCTTCAACAGCGGTATCTAGGAACTTATTTAACCTAATAACTGCTGCTCGTTCTCCAACATGCACAAACTTGGCAACTACGGTACTTCCTCTATGCATATTAGCTGACATTTTCCAGTCTAATAACACATCTGATTTTGGCCACTCACTTGGTATACACAAATGCGTTACAGCTGGCAGTGGGGCATCTATATCAAACCCAGCACGAACGTGCCGCCAGAAAGGAGTATATACCTTAAAATTTTCCCCAACTTTTGTTTTTGGCAACCACGGCTCATACAAAAGGTGACCCATAAAACTAATGCCCTTTAAGTTGGCTTTAACTTCAGTATCACGTGCTATGGATGCCGGATCATATGCTCGAGACCAATATACTTCACCTGCACCAGTTTCAGCAATCAAGTCTAATAATACATCAACCGCTTTTCCACGGCGCAGAATAAGTTTACTGCCTATTTTTGCTATGGTTTTCTGGAAGTGATCTATGCCCAGGCCCATACGCCACTTAGCAGCAGCACCCAATGTTTCAACAACTTCGTCCAAAATAAACAATGGAATAACAGGACGCCCAGTTGCTTGCGCTGCACTTAAAGAAGGATGATCACTAACTCGGAGGTCACGGCGAAACCAAACAATGATTGGGGCATCAGACATTTAAAAACTCGTTTATATATGTACGTGTGTTGTAAAGTTTTGGATTATAAAACATGGTCTAAAGCAGAAATTAATTTATCAACCTCAGCTTTGTTGGTATAATGTACAAAACTTAACCGCAAAACTCCATGGTTAGGGTCAATTCCTTGAGCTTCCAAACATCTAACAGCATAAAAATCACCTCCACCTGCCATAATGCCATGTTGTGCTAATTTCGTAGCGACACCAACTGGATCGGCCTTTAATGCGACTGCAACTGTTGGTGCTTTTTTAGCTGCTTTAGAAGGACCTAATAGCCTCACTGAATTTTTAGCACTTAAATAATCTAATAATGGTTGCAGTAATTCAGTTTCATGAGCCCGAAACAAGTCATGAACAAATTGGCCACGGCCATTTGCATTTATTGTTTCTGTAGTGTGGTGGCCATAAACATCATCTATATAGTCTGCAATGCCAGCACTGGCTGCAATTTGTGCATGGTCTGGTCCTGCTGGAGTGAAGCGCTTGTAGAGATCGTTGGCATTAAAATAATGCCCCTGATTTGGCAACGTCATACCAAGTTCACGGCTAATTGTCATAATACCCTGGTGTGGGCCAAATGTTTTATAAGCTGAAAATAAGTAAATGTCTGCGCCAATCACACCAACATTTGGAATACCGTGAGGAGCATAACTCACTCCATCTACGCAGCTGTAAGCTCCTGCAGCATGAATAACTTCACATATTTCACGTACATCATTAATTTCACCAACAATGTTAGAACAATGCGGAAAACAAACTAATTTTACTTTTTCATCCAACATATTGGTAAGATCCTGAATGCTCAAATTTCCAGTTTCACTATCAATTTGCCATTCTCGAACATCTATTCCACGCTCAGAAAGCCGTCTCCAAGGGCCAGTATTTGCCTCATGGTCCTGATTGGTGACAATAATTGCATCCCCTGCATTCAGATGTTGAGCAAATGCTTGCGCTAAAACATAAGTGTTTTGAGACGTGGAAGGTCCAAAACTAACCTCGTCGTTTTCAACTCCTAAAATTCCAGCTAGGCGTTCACGTGCTTCATCCATCTCAGCCCCAGCCAAAGTCGATGCTTCGTAAGGAGCATAAGGCTGAACTTTACGTTCATTATAGTATCTAGCCAGGCGATCAATTACAGGTTTACATGTATATGAACCACCCGCGTTTTCAAAAAATGCTTGGCCTTGCAAGGAGTTTTGCTCAAATGCAGGAAATTGCTTTCGAATATAATCGATATCAAGTTTCATATTTATTTAACTCCTTTGGGTTCATAATGAGGCCTTTGTGGTAAAGTCTCTTAATGATGTCTATATTTCAATAGTAAATTATTAATAAATTAGACTCAAAAAGGCGCAGTCATAAAACCACGCCCATTATTTAAGATTCCGCCATATTATTATACGTTAACATCTACAACGATCCGCCCCTGAACCTTACCCTTAAGTATATCCTGTCCTAATTGCGGCAGGTCGGACAATTTAGCCTCCACAATCATGCTTTCAAGTTTCTCAAATGGTAGATCTTTTGCAATACGTGACCAAGCTTCAACACGATTATCATGTGGACGATTTACACTGTCGATGCCTAGTAAATTTACACCACGTAATAAAAAAGGCAACACGTTGGCTGGCAAAGCAACACCTCCTGCATTTCCAACTGCAGCGACGGACGCACCGTATTTCATCTGTCCTAAAACCCGAGCTAACATTTGCCCCCCAACAGCATCGATACAGCCAGCCCAAGTTGCACTTTCAAGTGGTCGTTTAACTGTTTCACTAATTTCTTCTCGCGCAACAATCTGAGATACACCCAAAGATTTTAAATAGTCAGCAGTTTCTGGGCGTCCAGTAACACCTGTAACTTCATAGCCAAGATTTGATAAGATTGCCGCCGCAATAGAACCCACACCACCCGCAGCACCAGTTAATAGGACAGGCCCATCTTCAGGCTTCAAGCCGTGCGCCTCTAATGCCATCACAGAAAACATTGCTGTAATACCTGCTGTACCTACTGCCATAGCTTGTCTAGTGGAAATTGCATCTGGTAAAGCGACCAGCCAATCTGCATTCACACGTGTTTTTTGAGAGTATCCACCCCAATGAGCTTCCCCATAACGCCAGCCAGTTAAGACAACACGATCACCGGCCTTATACCTAGAATCTTCAGATGCTTCGACCACTCCAGCCATGTCTATGCCTGGAATATGTGGATAGTTACGTACCATTCCCCCACCTGATCCAATACATAATCCATCTTTATAATTTAGCGTAGAGTAATCAACTGCAACCGTAACATTACCCTCTGGTAATTGCTCTGTAGTTATTTGTTCTACAGAAGCTGTAGTTTGACCTTCTTCGTCTTTACGAACAATTAATGAATTAAAAGACATGATATTCTCCATTTTTATTTAAAACGCTTCTGACACAATTCTAAAAAGACTGTCACGCTAAAATTTAGATTTATAATGATCTATCGGGTGAAGTTGCTAATTAATATGAATATAAAATCAGTGAATTGCAAATTTGTTTATTAAATAATATCATACAGTTATTCGTGATATAAATTCAAAATTTTAATTTTTATATAATTATATTAGTATCTTAAACAATTTTTTATTAGTTAATAAACTAAAGCACTTAAATAATAGCGATATAATTAAAATCATAGTAAATAAATTTAGAACTTATAAATTCGCACAATTAACCTTCAATGTGATATTTAATCATTGTTTTATTACTGTTGTGCAACACAGCGTGAAAATCATATTATGAAAAAGCGATCATTCTTGGAATTACAGTGAGTGGGTACTAAGTCATGAAAAAGGTAATTTTTTACTATGTAGAAAGTATAACAACCTATTTAATAAACTAGCTTTAAATATAATATTATTAAAATACTTTAATAAAAATTTACAAAAAGCTCCTTTCAAAAGCCCACCAAATTCCCACAATTGCAATTCCCAAAGAACAAGGAACCACGACAATTTTTTGGTATGACGCAAACCGCCCAAACGGCACCGCCAAAATTATAAATGCCAAAGCAATCACTGCAAGTTGACCAAGCTCCACTCCAATATTAAAAGCTATCAGTGATAAAATAAACTGTCCCTGTGCAAGCCCAAGATCTCCCAAAACTGATGCGAACCCCAATCCATGTAATAAGCCAAATCCAAAGACCACTACGATGCGCCACCACCCCAGCTTTGGGCGCAAAATATTTTCGATTGCAACATAGGCAATCGAAACAGCAATGAGCACTTCCACCAGCCACATCTGCGCTGCAGGGATCGTAATAACATTTAATGTAGCAAGGCCCAAAGTCACCGTATGCGCCAAAGTGAAGGCAGTGACCTGTGACAGCAATGGCCGCCAAGCCAGTGAAAACAAAAATAATCCAAACACAAAAAGAATATGATCTAAGCCCTTTGGGATAATGTGTTCAAATCCCTCAACAACAAATCGCAAAAAGACAAACACTTTACTCTCATCAACAGACCCATCCCTAGGGAGCGGCGCACTCAGCTCACCACCATCAAGGAAAGCCGCATAAGCATCATCACCAACACCATGACGTACTACCAAGCCACCGTTCTGGGCAATCCAGCCAAGAGCAACTGGATGGTCACCCATTGGCAGATCTGTAGAAATTGTTAACATCGTATCACGGGGCAAATCCAAATTTGTTTCCGGAATAACCTCAATATTATTTAATTTGAGAGAGCCTCCCCCTTTAACCAAAAAACCACTTGCTAACAAAGGCCACTCTTTGCGCACTAAATCTGCCAATGCTACATCAGTCAGACTACGTAATTGATCATAAATTTTTGCCTGAGGTGCATCGTCAGTATTTATAACTTCAGTTAGATCGATGCCTGCAAGCAATGTCTCAACTGTAAGTAGCAACTCAATTTTGACTTTTAACTTCGTCACAGTCACATCTGCCACGGCTGGCCGCAATTCATGGGCCTGCGACACGCCTGTGAGTGCTAACAAGCCCACAAGAGCGCTTGACATCAGCGCCAAACGGAACATCATCTTAGAAAAAGGTTTAAACATGTTCCAACAGTCCCTAACACTAATTTTGAGCTTACTATTTACTATCCCAGTTTATGCCCATGAATTTTGGATTTCACCAGTGAAATACGAGATTGATATAAATCAACCCATTGAGGCTCACTTTCGCGTTGGACAAGACTTTGATGGTGGAAGCTATTCATTTTTAGAAAGGGACACTAATCGGCATGAAGTGATGCAGGCTGGAAAAATAATTAAAGTCACAGGACGCAATGGTGACCGACCTGCATTCCAACTGGAAGGTTTACCTAATGGCTTGGCAATATTAGTGCATGAAACCACTAATAGTACTTTAACGTACAAAGATTATGAAAAATTCATAGGCTTTGTAAAACACAAAGCTTTTAAAGGACTTCCTCAGGCTCATACTTCACGTGGCCTACCTAAGATTGATTTTGATGAAAGCTATAGCCGCTTTGCTAAATCACTAGTCGCCATAGGAGATGGTATGGGGCAAGATATTTCAGTTGGGCTCAAAATTGAAATAGTTGCCCTAACCAATCCTTACACAGATGACCTCAGCAATGGAATGAATGTACAAGTTTTGATGGCGGGACAACCGCGCGTAAATGTTCAAGTGGAACTCTTTGAACGTCCTATTAATTCAAACGAAAAAGTTCAAATCAGGTTGTATACAACAAATGCACAAGGCATTGCCACATTTCCAGTCATAATTGGACACGAATACATGCTAGATAACGTCGCTTTAATTCCACTTGAAACCAAGGTTGATGGAGATCCAGTCTGGCACAGCCTCTGGGCAAACTTAACATTTGCCGTTCCAAAAAAGTAGAGATCAGTCAATTAAAGGAAATCTAATTGCAAAAGTTCATACCCCTATTATGTAAAATTAGCACGCCAAGTAGCATGCAACAGCTTCAAATATTATATTCCAAAATATTGCAAATATCATGAACATGCGCGATGCCGCCCTAAAATTCAGCATCGAATATTTTGATGGTGGTAATTTCAAAGCAGATCTTGCAGAAATGATAGCAATCCCTAGTGAGAGCCAAAGCACGCATGGTCGCGAGCATCTCCAAAACTATCTAGATTTTAGTATTATTCCAATGCTCTCAAATATGGGATTTACCTGTCAAATATTTCAAAATACAGCCCAAGAAGGCAGTCCGTTTTTAGTAGCTGAACGTATTGAGCACCCAAGCCTACCAACTATTTTAACGTATGGGCATGGTGATGTTGTAAGGGGGCAAAAAAATGACTGGAAACCAGGGCTATCACCTTTCGAATTAAAGGAAGAAGGCGTACGCCTTTATGGGCGTGGCACTGCAGATAATAAAGGTCAGCATTTAATTAACTTTAAGGCGCTAGCGGCAGTGCTAGAAACACAAGGAAAACTAGGATTTAATTTCAAAGTTTTATTTGAAACTGGCGAAGAAATTGGGTCGCCTGGCCTAAAAGACTTTTGTAAAAACCATAGCCAAAAATTGAAAGCTGATGTCTTCATCGCTTCAGACGGACCACGAATTTCCCCTCACACCCCTACCATTTTCACTGGTTCACGCGGTGGTATAAACTTTGATCTTGTGATTAGACTTAGAGAAAGTGCACACCACTCTGGGAATTTTGGAGGATTACTACGCGATCCTGCAATTATTTTAGCACATGCACTGGCAGTTATTACGGATGCACGTGGTCAAATTCAAATTCCTGAATGGCGCCCTGGCACCCTTTCCCCAGAAATACGCGGGATCTTAGCCATTTTACCGCCTGTTGATGCTGGCTTTACACTTGATGCAGACTGGGGCGAAGAAAGTCTAACAATGGCAGAACGAGTTTTCGGTTGGAACAGCTTTGCAGTTTTGGCAATGAAATCTGGTAACCTTGAAGCACCTGTAAATGCTATTTCAGGACATGCAAGCGCTGCCTGCCAATTACGATTTGTTGTCGGAACAGATCAAAAAGACATACTTCCAGCTTTGAGGCGACACTTAAATAGACATGGCCTGCAAGCTGTTGAAATAGTACAAACAGAGGGAAATCCATTTCCAGCCACAAGACTGGATATTAATAACCCATGGTTAAAATTTGTAGCTAAATCACTAAAGAAAACATGTGGCCAAAATATAGATTTATTACCAAATATTGGTGGATCTCTGCCTAATGACTGCTTTGCAGAGGTACTTGACTTGCCAACTATTTGGATACCACATTCATATGCGGGATGTTGCCAACATTCGCCAAACGAACATCTTCTTAAACCATTATCTCGACAGGCACTTTTGTGCATGACGGGTCTTTTTGTAGATATAGCAGCCTCTGCTAGTGCTCTAGCTGCAGAAGGTATTTAAATTGTCTTTTTTCGTAACAAATATATTACTAAATACATCTTTATTTAGTCGCATTTTCGAGATGCGAGAGTGGAAACAAATAACTATTTTTTATCTGCTTAAGAGATATTTTTGTGGACATAGACGTAAAGTCAATTTTACCAATCAACTTTTGTTGAAATACATCATAAGACTCTATTGAAGGGCAGACAATTTTTAGTTGATAATCAGCACCTTCTCCCGTCAATCTATGCACTTCAACAATTTCTGGAAATTGTTCGGTTACAGCCGTAAACTTATCAACCCAGTCGATAGAATGTCTTCCCACAGTTATGGAAAGAAATACCACTACATGAAGACCAAGAATATAGCGATTTAATAATACTTGTTTCCCTAAAATAAGCCCCCGTTCCTCCATGCGTTGAATACGGTTCCAACACGCGGTCTTAGATATTCCAACACGACGGGAAAGTTCGGCAAGTGAAAGATCTGCCGATATTTGCATCTGTTTTATTAATGCGATATCAATGTTATCCATTCTAAAATTACCCTATTATGTGAACGTTGTTCACTTATAGACTTAAAAAAAGAAATAAATAGAACAAATATTTAAATTTGAACTTAATTAGATTAACATTGATCATTTATACTTTTAGGAAGACCTAAACATATTTAACGTTAGGAACTCCCAATGCCCATCAATTCAAAAAATATAGAAACCCTTATGTTGCATGCTGGGAGCCACCGACGAGATCCAGCTACAAATTCCGTGGCAGTACCAATTTATCAAACCACTAGTTATCAATTTGATAGCACCGAACATGCTGGGAAATTATTTGCACTTCAAGAACTTGGGAACATTTATACAAGAATAACCAATCCAACAACACAGGTACTTGAAGAAAGATTAACAGCCTTGGAGGGCGGAGCAGCAGCGGTAGCGGTAGCCTCTGGCTCGTCCGCAGTTACTCTAGCAATTCAAAATGTAGCATCAGCTGGTGATAATATTGTTGCATCACCATACCTTTATGGTGGAACATATAATCTTTTTACCAATACTCTTCCAAAAATGGGGATAGAAGTACGCTTTGCTGATCCTTCAGATCCTGAAAGTTTTGCTAAACTCACTGACGAAAACACAAGAGCATATTTTGGGGAAACCTTACCTAACCCTCAGCTTGTCCCCTTCCCTATTTCTGAAGTTGCAGAAATAGGAAGAGAAAAAGGCGTACCTCTCATTGTTGACAATACAGCTGCGCCAATTACCTGCCGTCCATTTGACCATGGTGCCGCTGTGGTTGTGCATTCTTTAACTAAATTCATTGGTGGCCATGGAACATCTATTGGTGGCGTTATTATAGATGGTGGGAATTTTGATTGGGTAGAACACCCTGACCAACAGCCAAATTTCAACTTACCTGACGGTAGTTATCACGGTGCCGTTTGGGGCTCATTAGTGCCTGAAGCATTAGGTGCACCAATTGCTTTCGCAGTGAGAGCGCGTGTTGTTCTATTACGTGATCTTGGCCCATCATTGTCACCGTTCAACGCATTTCAAATTATACAGGGATTAGAAACCCTCTCACTTCGCTTCCACAAACATCAGTCTAACGCGGCCAAACTCATAAATTATTTGACCAAACATCGAGAAATTGACACCGTAACCTATCCGGGGCTCTTCACAGGCGCCAATAAGTCTCTGGTAGATACATATTTAACTTCTGGAAACGGCGCATTAATAGGAATCGAAATAAAAGGAGGCGTAGAGGCTGGAAAGAATTTTATTGATAATCTAAAGTTAATATATCATGTTGCTAACATTGGTGATGCCCGCACACTAGCAATCCACCCAGCATCGACAACACATTCTCAACTTTCAGCTGAAGCTCAAATTATGGCTGGTGTCACCCCAGGATATGTGAGGCTATCAATTGGAATTGAACATATAGATGATATTATAGCAGATATAGAGCAAGCACTAAAAAATTAACTTAATAAACGCAGCTTAGGCCAGAGCTAGACTGCTTATAAATAGGTTTAGATTTTTTATTTATTACTGAATACTTAGAGGCCTTGTTAGAAAAAGTATAACAGGCCTCTAAATCTTATAATATTTTTAATAAATGTTGAGAGTTTAATACTGAAGCAAACTCTATGTTTAAACTTGCCAGCGCAGTAGCATGAATTAAATCTGAATTAAAATGCTCTCCATCAGCTCCTACTTTATCAAAAGTAGCCGTAGCATCCGAAACAATATATGTCTCATAACCATAATTACCAGCCATTCGAGCTGTTGTAGATACACAATGATCAGTTGTTAGACCAATAATTACTAGTGTATTGCGACCTTTAGAATCAATTAATTCTTTTAAATTAGTGCCTATGAAGGCGCTGTTAACTGATTTTGTAATAACTGTTTCATTAACTAATGGAGTTGCAATTGGGTTAAACATAAAACCTTCATTATTTTTATGTAATTTTGATTTAGGATCCTTTGAACTGTGTCTGATGTGAATAATATCGAGTCCAATATCTCTCCACTCTTTAATTATAACAGAACAAATGACCTCTGCATCTTTATTATTCCTACCACCTCCCCAGTACTTTTCGTCTGAGAACCCTTTTTGTAGATCAACACAAATTAGTATTGGTGCTTTATCGCGTAGATTCATTTTGTAACCTTGTCATGTACTTGGAATTTATACTTATATTTACTGTCGACTAAACAGTGCCCAAAAATATCTTAACTGACACGGCCTCACCTGAGATATTTAAATAAAAAATCCTTTAATCCTGTGAGATTGGTCCATCATAAAAATCTATATGTAAAAATAAATTAAATTATGTTAAAATGGTTTACACAATAAAAACTAAATTTATCTAATATTTAGAGGAAATAACAATGTTTTTAAAAAACGCATGGTACGTCGCTGCGTGGTCAGAAGAAATAACACGTGATTTACAACAAATTGTTGTTCTCAGCGAAAAAATCTGTGTTTTTAGATCTGAAGCAGGTGAATTAATTGCATTGGAAGATGCTTGCCCTCACAGAAAACTACCGCTCTCAAAAGGTCGGATTAAAGGTGATACAGTTGAATGCGGCTATCACGGTTTAACTTTTGATTGTGCTGGCCAATGCATTTGGGCTCCTGGAGAAGGCAGGATCCAATCAAATGCTAAAGTTCATGCATATCCTCTATATGAAAAATATGGACTTGTTTGGATATGGATGGGAAACCCTGCATTAGCAGATCATAACGACATTTTTGAGATAGAGAATTACGATGACCCGACATGGGGTATAAATCGCGGTGACGCTATGGAGTTGAATTGCAATTATTTGTTGATGTGCGATAATCTATTAGATCCAACTCATGTTGCATGGGTTCACGCAGGTAGCTTTGGCCAATCAGCCACCAAAGATACGCCCTTAAAAGTTAACAAAACAAATGATGGCATTATAGTTCAACGTTGGATGTTAGATGTAGAGCCTGCACCATTCTATAAAAAAGTAATAGGTTTTGATGGTAACTGTGATCGATTGCAACACTATGAAGTAAGGTATCCTTCACATGCTTTAGTTAAAGCAATATTTACACCTGCAGGCACAGGAGGCCCCAGCGGCTCATTACACAAAGATGTCTTCATAATGGATAGTTATAACTTTATGACACCTACATCTGAAAGCGAAACGCGGTATTATTGGTTCCAATTGCGAAATATTCGACCTGATGATGCAGCACTCTCAAAATTAATGTCTGATGACGTACAGCATGCCTTTGAAGAGGACCGCGCCGTTCTCAATGAAGTGCAAAAAGGCATGGCAAATAAAAAATCGCCCCACATTGATTTACCTATTGATGGAGGCCAATTGCGTTTCAGACGTCAGTTGCAAGCAATGATCAATGAAGAGACACAGGTTGATAAGCAAATGGCAGAGTAAATAAGGCATTAAATCAATTATAGTAGTTTGATTTTATCTAACTTTTAGCATCTACTGATTGCAACGATAATTAGGATTTATGCAATGACTAAACAATCTGTTCGACTTGGGATCGACATCGGCGGGACCTTTACGGATGTTGTTCTTGAAGTTGGCAATCAAACATATTCAACAAAAGTTTTGACGACTTATATTGCTCCTGAAAACGCAATAATTGATGGAATTCAGCAGGTTTGTACGAAAGCCATTATTCAACCTTCAGATATTAATCAAATTATTCATGGTACGACGCTTGCAACCAACGCTCTCATAGAGCGGCGTGGCGCTAAAACGGCTCTCATTACGACACAAGGATTTCGTGATGTCATAGAAATGCGTACTGAATCCCGCTTTGAACAGTATGACTTAAATCTTACCCTCCCAGATCCATTATTACCCCGCCAGATGCGCTACACTGTACCAGGACGAATAGATGCCAGTGGGAATGAATTAAAACCCCTTACACGGGCAGATATTCTGCCAATAATTGATGAAATAGCTGCAGCTGGCTATCAAAGTGTCGCCATTGGTTTAATCCATTCATACCTTAACGATACGCATGAAAAGTTGGTACGGGATGTTTTAGCTGAGAGTATACCGGATATAATGGTCTCTCTATCAAGTGAAGTTTCTCCACAAATGCGAGAATATGAACGGTTTAATACGGTTGTTGCAAATGCGTATATTAAACCTCTTATGAAATCTTATCTTGGACGACTTGAGGGCCGCCTCCAAGACGAAGGAATTAACTGTAATGTATTTTTGATGCATTCTGGCGGTGGCATAATTTCAATTGAAAGCGCAGCAAATTTTCCTGTTCGCTTAGTCGAATCTGGGCCAGCTGGTGGGGCCGTGTTTGCGGCTAATATTGCAGCAAAATATGGCTTAGATAAAGTTCTCTCTTTTGATATGGGCGGTACGACTGCGAAAATTTGTTTAATAAAAAATCAAACTCCAAAAACATCTCGCGTATTTGAAGTTGCACGTACCTATCGATTCAAAAAAGGCTCAGGAATGCCAATTTCAATTCCCGTAATTGATATGGTAGAAATAGGAGCCGGGGGTGGATCTTTGGCAAATATAGATGCGATGCGTCAAATTCGTGTTGGCCCAGAGAGTGCTGGTTCTGAGCCAGGCCCAGCTTGTTATGGTCGTGGCGGGGCAAAGCCTGCAGTAACAGATGCGGACCTTATTCTTGGAAGATTAGACCCAAATAATTTTGCAGGTGGATCAATAAAGTTAGACGCATCGTTAGCTGAAAATGCACTCAAGTCTGAATTAGGCGATCAATTAAAAATGGATGCTACGACATCGGCCTTTGGCTTAGCTGAAGTTGTAGACGAAAATATGGCAAATGCGGCACGTGTACACGCAGTTGAAAATGGTGAAGATCTTTCAGAATATACAATGATTGCATTTGGAGGCGCTGCACCACTTCATGCGGGGCGGCTATGCGAAAAGCTCGGCGTAAATCGCCTACTAGTTCCTCCCGGAGCGGGAGTGGGATCTGCAATCGGGTTTTTGCGAGCTCCATTTAGCTTTGAGGCAAACCGGTCCGTTTATATGACACTCAAAAGTTTTGATCCTAAAAAAGTTAAAGACATTCTCTCCAACTTAAAAATAGAAGCAACAGCTTTTGTTCAGAATTGTAATACCGTAAGCCCAATTCTTGCAGAGTTCAAAGTATACATGCGATATTCAGGCCAAGGATGGGAAATACCGATCACTTTAAATGAAAATCAAGCCATGAATCCAAATGTATCAGAATTTGAAAATCGTTTTATAGAAGATTATACTAAACTCTTTGGTCGCCCCGTTGAAGGTATGAACATTGAAATTACAGTCTGGTCAGTAAATGCTACAACACCACCAGAAACTGTCAGCCGCGTTGCTGAAAAAATCGCTGGCGAAGCTGCTCTAATCCAGTGCAATCGCAATTTATTCGACCCAGCTTTAGCAGAATTTGTAAATGCATCTGTAATACTCCGTGAGCATATGAAAAGTGGATCCATTACCCAAGGACCAAGCATAATAACTGAAGACGAAACAACTATCATCGTTCCATCCAGCCGCGATGCAATTTGTCAACCTGACGGCTGCATTGATATCACACGGAAGATTTGATTATGACGAAAAAACATTCAGAAGTTGCATATCAAGTTATGTGGAACCGTTTGATTTCTGTTGTAGAGGAGCAGGCTCAAGCACTTGTTCGCACGGCATTTTCTACATCTGTTAGAGAGGCTGGCGATTTATCTGCAGGCGCATATGATGTAAATGGTCAAATGCTCGCTCAAGCCGTCACTGGTACGCCTGGCCATGTTAATGCGATGGCAGATGCCGTTTCACATTTTATCCGTCGAATTGGGCGTGCAAACATTTTTGAAGGCGACATATACATTACTAACGACCCCTGGGAAGGCACAGGCCACCTACATGATATTACGATGGTTACCCCCTCTTTTTACGCAGGAAAACTTGTGGGGTTCTTTGCTTGTACAGCACATATTGTCGATATTGGTGGCCGAGGTTTTGGAGCCGATGCTGCTAGCATTTACGAAGAAGGTTTATATATTCCAATTATGAAGTTCGCAAACCGCGGTAAAGTTGATGATACGCTTGTTTGCATAGTTAAAGGTAACGTACGTGAACCTGATCAATTAATTGGCGATATGTATGCACTTGCTACATGTAATGAAATTGGACACCGTCGCCTCATCAGTATGATGGAAGAGTTTAATCTTAATAATTTAGAGGGTATTGGGAGCTTTATCCTTGAAAACTCTCGTCGAGCTACTCTCGAACGTATAGCGGCATTACCACGCAAGTCTGAGGTGGGCGAAATGACAGTGGATGGATTTGATACTCCTATTAAACTTAAAGTTAGGGTTACTGTGTATGAAGATCGGATCGTGTCAGATTTTACTGGTTCATCTCAACTTGATAAAAAAGGCATTAACTGTCCATTAGTCTACACAAAAGCTTATGCCTGTTATGCTCTCAAAGTAGCGATTGCTCCTGAAATACCAAACAATGCAGCATCTCTAGCCCCTTTTGAAATAAAAGCACCGGTAGATACAATCGTGAATGCAATACATCCTGCGCCCGTTGCTTTACGCCACATAATTGGTCACTTTGTGCCTGATACCGTATTTAATGCTTTTGATAAAATTGTTCCTGGACTGGTTCCAGCAGAAGGAGCTGGCTGTCTTTGTAATTTTCAAGTTTCACTTCGCCCTCGTAGCGATGCACCTGCTCCCAATGGCGCTCGAAGATCCGAAGTTTTGACGTTTAACTCTGGAGGTTCAGGCGCACGCCCAAATCATGATGGATTAAATGCAACCGCTTTTCCGTCTGGAGTAATGACTATGCCTGTCGAAGCAACTGAGCATGCTGGGCCAGTAATTATCTGGAGAAAAGAACTACGGCCTGATTCCGGTGGCGCAGGAAAACAGCGAGGCGGCCTTGGTCAGTACATGGAGGTAGGTGCAATAGAAGGCCATGAATTTGACATTCAAGCAATGTTTGATCGAGTAAATTACCCGGCACTTGGTCGCCATGGAGGCAATGCAGGTGCATCTACAACCATTAATCAAGATGATGGATCCATGATGCGTGGAAAAGGCAAACAATTTGTTCCTCATGGCCGCAAAGTGATAATGGCATTTCCAGGTGGTGGTGGCTACGGAAATCCTAAAGACCGCGCAGCTGATCTTGTAAAGCGTGACCTTGCCCGAGGGTATATATCAGCGAAAGTTGCTCGTGAAATATATGGAATAAAACAGAACGAAATTGATGCAATTTTGACTGCTGTTAAATCAGGAGATTATACAGAATAATGATACAAAATATATCTACTAGCCCATTACAAAAAAGCTACGATGTTGTAGTTGTTGGTGGAGCAATGCTAGGTTCCTCAGTAGCATGGTTTTTATCAACTAATACAAGTTTCAAAGGATCTATATTAGTAATTGAAAAAGATCCTACTTATAAATTTAGTTCAACAGCACATACAAACAGTTGCATAAGGCAACAATTCAGCACAGAAATTAATGTAAAAATTTCACAATTTGGGGCTGATTTTATAAAAAACTTTCGTGAGTATATGGGTGGAGATGAACGTGTCCCCATCGTGCCGTTTCAAAGCTTTGGATATATGTATTTAGCTGACAATTTAGAGTTTGCAGAAACTTTACAACAAGCACAGATTATTCAAAAAAAATCTGGTGCTGGAACAAAGTATATGCTCGCTGACGAAATTAAGCGTGATTACCCCTTCTATATGTTAGATGATATTATTGGGGGCAATCACAATTTAATTGATGAGGGTTATTTCGACGGCAACACACTATTTGATTGGTGGAAAAGATCAGCTCGTGAACGCGGTGCAGAATATATTACAAACGAAGCTGTTTCCATGCAAAAAAATATAAAAGGTAACAGCGTTAAAACCATAACTTTAAAATCTGGAGAAGTAATTTCTGTTGGGCAAGTTGTTAATGCCTCAGGCCCACGGGCCAGATTTACAGCACAAATGGCCGGCATAGAGATACCGGTAGAGCCACGAAAGCGATACACATTTGTTTTTGACGCAGAACATACTCTAAATTGTGATTTGCCATTAACAATCGATCCTACTGGCATTCACATGAGATCTGAAGGTACATATTATCTTGCAGGCTGCGCCCCAGATCTTGACCTAGCAGTGGACTATAATGATTTTATTGAAGATCATTTTATTTGGCAGGAAAAAGTCTGGCCAATTATTGCAAATCGTATTCCTCAATTTGAATCTATAAAATTGATTAATTCGTGGGCAGGACATTACGCATTTAATACTCTTGATCAAAATGCGATTATAGGAGCACACACAGAAGTGGAAAATTTTATGTTTGTTAATGGATTTTCTGGTCATGGCTTCCAACAATCTCCCGCAATGGGTCGTGGGCTTTCTGAATTGATAACATATGGTGAATACCGCAGTCTTGATTTATCGCCGTTTAGCTATGCCCGCATTGAAAATAACGAACCTTTCGTTGAAAAAGCAGTAATATAAAGGAAATATAATGAAAAAAATCGTACTTACAGGTGCCGCTGGGCGGCTGGGTTCCTACCTTCGAGAACCATTGCTCAAATTAACTGACACATTAGTATCCAGTGACATAGTTCCAGATATTGGAAAACTTTATCCAAACGAAACCTATATCACTGCAGACTTATCTAATCTACCTGCCATGGTGGAGTTATTAAAAGACGCAGACATGGTCGTTCACTTTGGCGCCATCGGTGATGAAGCTCCATTTGATGACATTCTACAATCAAATATTGTAGGTGCGTATAACGTTTGGGAAGCTGCGTATAAGAATGGAGTTCGTCGTGTAGTTTACGCCAGCTCAATTCACGCTGTTGGGATGCACAATAAAACAGATTTCATAGGGATAGATGCAGCCCATAGGCCAGATACATACTACGGTTTAGCTAAATGTTTTGCAGAAGACTTGGCTTCTTTGTATTGGGATAAGCGCGGAGTGGAGGCTGTCTGCATGCGAATTCTTTCATGCGCCCAAGTATCAAACGCACGCGCAGTTGGCTCATGGTTATCGTACGCTGACTTAATTCAACTTGTCGAAAAGTCTATAACCACTCAGGTGACTGGGTTTTCTATAGTATATGGTGTCTCAAACAATGACCGTTCGCCAGTAGACAACACTCTAGCCAGCCACTTAGGCTTTAAACCAAAAGACAATGCTGAACAGTTTTCTGACAAAATTTTTGCTGAGGGTGAAATGTTAGATCCACATGATCCTGGCAATATGTGCCAAGGCGGGCCATTTGCATCTGTCGAATTAGGTAATAGCGGTATAGCAACTATGAAAATAGTGGATGATAAAAAGCAATTTTAAACCATGAGAGTTGTGTTTTCGAAGATTAGATTTCGAAAATCCGAAACTTTTAAATACTACTATGACTAAAAAACATAATAGGCCAATATTAAGATAAATTGTTTACAAAGGGACCATCCATGGCACGAGAATATTTAAAAAAAGCCGAAAAAACTGCTAAAAGTGATGAAGGTTCAACACAAGATATCGTGCGTGGTATTTTATCTGATATCGAAGAGGGTCGCGAGAAAGTTGCGTTAGAGATTTCCGCTAAATTTGATAAATATTCTGGCAATGCAATTTTGTCACGTAATGAAATTGATGAAGCAAAAAAGAAAATTCCACAAAAACTTCGTGACGATATGCATTTTGCACATGACAATATTATGCGCTTTGCTTCTGCTCAAAAAGGCACCATGACAAATATGGAAATGGAATTACATCCAGGTCTAGTAACAGGACAAAAATTGATACCTGTTAATGCTGCTGGATGTTATGTACCTGGTGGCCGCTACGCGCACATTGCGTCCGCTATGATGACTGTTACTACAGCCAAAGTAGCAGGTGTTGGCCACATTACAGCATGCTCTCCTCCAAATGGAGATGAAGGGATAAACCCTGCCATTATTTATGCCGCTGATTTGGCAGGCGCTGATAAGATATTATCTCTTGGTGGCGTTCAAGGTGTTGCCTCAATGACTTACGGTTTATTTGATTTGCCACAAGCTGATATTATAGTTGGCCCAGGAAACCAATTTGTTGCAGAAGCAAAGCGTCAATTATTTGGCCGCGTTGGAATCGACATGATTGCAGGGCCAACCGATAGCTTAATTTTGGCAGATGCTAACGCTGATGCAGAAATAGTAGCCTGCGATTTGGTTGGTCAAGCTGAACATGGATATAATTCACCTGTTTGGTTGATTACTGATAGCCTCGAATTAGCTGAAAAAGTAATGGAATTAGTGCCAGGTTATATTGAAAGCTTACCAGGTTTAAATCGTGATAATGCTACCGCTGCTTGGCGAGACTATGCTGAAGTGATAGTTTGTTCAGATCGTGAAGAGATGGCAGCCACTTCTGATGATTACGCTCCCGAACACCTCACAGTACAAGCCTCAGATTTGGATTGGTGGCTAGATCGCCTCACATGTTACGGATCTTTATTCTTGGGTGAAGAAACTACTGTTGCATACGGAGATAAGTCATCAGGCCCCAACCACGTTTTACCAACATCACGTTCGGCACGATATACTGGTGGCTTATCAGTTCATAAATATATGAAAGTTGTTACTTACCAGCGTTCAACACGCGAAGGCGCTAAACGTGTAGCTGAATCTTGTGCACGTATTTCTCGACTAGAAGGCATGGAAGGCCATGCTCGTACGGCGGACATTAGGCTAGCAAAATACTTTCCTGGCGAAAATTTTGATTTAAGCTCCAAAGGATAAACATGTTTGATGTTAACGGCAAAACAATAGCTATTACTGGTGCCTCTTCAGGCATCGGCCTTGCTATGGCTAGTCACCTTGTTAGCAATGGTGCAAATGTTATTGGCGTAGCCAGACGTGACGAAGCACTGCGTAAATGGGTGGAAAACACTGACGGCAACACAGCATTTGTCACTGCTGACTTAAGTGTGATAGCAGCCCTACCAGACATAGCTTCAGAGATTGCTTCGCCTTTTGGTGATGTCGATATCCTTATTAATGCAGCAGGGCTCAACCCTAGAAAACATGCTGATGATGTTACATTTGATGCATGGAATGCAGCAATAGACATAAATTTAAGTGCACCTTTTTTTCTTGCACAATCAATGGTGCCTGCCATGCGAGAAGCTGGTTGGGGGCGAATTATTAACTTTGCATCTCTTCAATCACAACGAGCTTTTGAAAATGGAATTTCTTATGGCGCAGCAAAAGGTGGCGTTGTCCAAATGACACGAGCAATGGCACAAGCATGGTCGCGAGATGGAATAACAGCAAATGCAATAGCGCCTGGTTTTTTTCCAACTGAATTAACTGCGCCTGTTTTTTCTGATCCCACTTTAGCTAAAAAAAATGCGGATCAAACATGCATTGGGCGTAATGGGACGATGCAAGATTTAGAAGGTCCAGTACAATTTTTATGTTCTGACGCCAGCGCATATATTACTGGTCAGACACTTTATGTTGATGGAGGCTTTACAGCAAAATGAAGGCACTCGTTTATATTGATGTAAAACAATTAGAGTTTTGTGATGTACCCGATCCAAAATTAAGTACAGATGAAAATTTAATTGCAATTCGCTCAGTTGGGATTTGTGGCTCAGATATGCATGCATATCTTGGACATGATGAACGTCGCCCAGCACCACTAATTCTTGGGCACGAGGCGGCTGGTGATGTCATTGAAGGGCCTATGAAGGGTGAAAGAGTTACTGTTAATCCCTTAGTAACCTGCCAGACTTGTAAAGAATGCAGATCAGGGCGGTCTAATCTTTGCGGCAAAAGGCAAATCATTTCAATGCAGCCACGAGAAGGTGCATTTGCAGAAATGATTGTAATGCCAAATCGTAATTTAGTTAAAGTTCCTAACAACATATCTTTCAACGACGCGGCACTGACAGAACCCTTGGCAGTTTGCTGGCACGCAATACGCCTAGGGCTAGACGCCGTGGATACAGGAATAAAATCGCCCAATACTCTTGTTATAGGTGGAGGTGCAATTGGTCTTGGTTCAGCACTTTCATTGATGGCTAAGGGTATAAAGAAAATCAAAATTGCAGAGCCTAACCAAACAAGACGTGCATTTTTACAGGCCAATACGTGGTTTGATGTCTATGATCCTGATCAGGGCCATGGTGAATTGTCGAATTACGATGTAGTTGTCGATGCTGTTGGATTTTCATCTAGCAGAGCAGATGCTTGCGCTTTAACAAGGCCTGGGGGTGTCATTATCCACATAGGTTTAGGTGATAGTGAAGGTGGACTAGATATTCGCCGCCTAACTTTACAAGAAATTAGTTTCATTGGAACTTATACGTACACAAGCCAAGACTTTATAGAAACAGCACACGCCATTTTTAATGGTAGCTTTGGTTCTTTAGATTGGTATGAAGCTCGCCCATTATCTGAAGGTAACGAAGCTTTTTCGCAAATCTTACGAGGCGAAATCGCAGCCCCTAAAATTATCCTAAATCCTTAAGATAATAATCCCTGCTTAAGTGTCATTGCTCCATCAAAAAGAACTTCACTCCAATCCTTCATGACAGATACAGATAGGCGCTGTGAGGGACCATGAAATGCTAGCGCCGCAACGAAGCGTCCTGTATTATCGGTTACAGGTACTGAAATTGCGCGCATCCCGTCCATAAACTCCTCATCGTCTATAGCATAGCCCTGCTTAGCTATTTTCTCTAATTCTATGAGTAATTCTTCCGAATTAATAAAAGTTTTATCAGTCAACTTTTCCAAGTTAAGCCCTAAAACAAATCTATAACGCGCAGCTTTCGAGAGGCTTGCCATAAAACACTTACCACTTGCAGTGCAGTGAAATGGTACATTTGTACCAACGGGTAACTGTACTCGAAACGGCCAATTAGTTTCAATACGATCTAAATAGTTCATACCAGTTTCCTCTGGTACAACATAATTTACAGCCTCTTGAACTTTAGATGCAACAGTTTGCAAAACTTGGTGTCGAGTAATGTGAAATCGTGACGCATGTAATAAGCCTGCTCCCATTAAACGTAATCTACGGCTTGGGCGGTATCTTTTACCTCCAGGTTCACGATTCAAGAACCCTTCTTTTTCTAAAGTAGCTACCAAACGATGAACAGATTGCTTGGGCAATCCAATCTCGTCATTGATTTCAGTGGCAGTCATTGCATCATCAGAGCGCCCAATTACTTCTAAGATTAAAAGCGTCCTCAAATTAGTGGGAATGCGACTTTCGTTTATTTCTTTTTCCATTAGCTAAAACTTCTTGTTGCACGAATCAAATATAATCTTTCTAATGTAATTATAGCAAAAACGAGACTAAAAGTCTCATTTTTTAATATAAGAGGTTATTTTTTGAATTTTGACTACATTATTGTTGGTGCTGGCTCTGCTGGTTGCGTAGTTGCAAACCGTTTATCACAAAACGGTCGCTATACTGTTGCGCTGCTAGAAGCTGGTGGAAAAGACAATAATCCATGGATACACATCCCAGTTGGTTACTTTAAAACAATGGGGAATCCAAAAACAGATTGGTGTTATCGCACCCAATCAGATGCTGGAATTAACGGACGATCAATTCCGTGGCCTCGGGGACGAGTATTAGGTGGCTCAAGCTCAATTAATGGATTGCTATATGTACGAGGCCAAGCTGAAGACTTTGATAACTGGCGCCAACTTGGAAATGCTGGATGGGGCTGGGATGACGTTTTACCACTCTTCAAGAAAGCAGAAACTTGGAATGGTAATCTTAATAGTGAAATGCGGGGATATAATGGGCCCTTATCAGTGTCTCCAACACGATTAAGTCGTGATGTAGTAGATAAATGGGTCGATGCTGCATCAAACGCAGGCTATAAACGCAACCCAGATTATAACTCAGGTGACCAAGAAGGGGTTGGGTACTTTCAGCTAACTGCAGATAAGGGGCGCCGATGTTCATCTGCAGTTGCATACTTAAAACCTGCTAAAAAACGTAAAAACTTAACTATTTTCACGAATACACAAGTAGAGAAAATATTAGTTATTGAGGGTAAAGCAACAGCAGTTAATGCTATGCAAAATGGAATTCTAAAAGTTCTAAAAGCAACCAAAGAAATAATTTTGTCAGCTGGTGCCATTGGTTCGCCCCAGATACTCATGCTTTCTGGGATAGGTGACCCAAATGAAATAAAGGAACATGGGATTGAGGTTGTTAAAGCACTCCCAGGAGTTGGAAAAAACTTACAAGATCACCTACAAGCACGCCCAATATTTAAAACTGACCTTTCTACCATTAATATAGAAACAAATAATTTTTTTAAACAAGGTATGATCGCGCTTCAATATGCCGTTTCCCGCACCGGTCCCATGACAATGGCAGCGAGCCTTGGTACAGCATTTCTTAAAAGCGATGATAAGTTAAAAACACCTGATATTCAGTTCCACATTCAACCATTTAGTGCAGATAATGCTGTTGAAGGTACCCATAAGTTCTCTGCATTTACAGCTTCAGTACTCCAAATGCGGCCAGAAAGTTCTGGTCATTTAAAGTTAACTTCATCGAATTACAGAGACCATCCTGAGATATACCCAAATTATTTATCTTCTGAACTAGATCAAAAAACTATTGTTAAAGGTATTCAAATAGCTCGTAAAATTGCACAGTTTGAACCGCTAAAATCTCATGTAATAGAAGAATATCAGCCCGGATCAGAAGTTGGCTTTGATGATTATGAGGCGACACTTAATTGGGCTAGGCAGACTTCAGTTACTATTTATCATCCAACTGGGACTTGTAAAATGGGAACAGATAAAATGGCAGTAGTTGATGAGCGCCTTCGAGTATATGGTATTCAAGGCTTACGCGTGGCGGATTGCTCAATCATGCCCGTAATTACATCTGGAAATACTAATGCACCAGCAATAATGATTGGTGAAAAAGTTTCACAAATGACATTAGAGGACGCACAATAATGCTCGACACAATTCTTGGCTATGGCCAGATTATCATTGCTGACTTAATTCTTTCAGGGGATAATGCATTAGTAATTGGTATGGCAGCTGCTGGGCTAGCTCCTGAACTACGTAAAAAAGCGATTTTTTACGGTATGTTTATTGCAGCTGTATTGCGTATAGTTTTTGCAGTAATTGCTACAACCCTGTTAGATGTCAAAGGTTTGCTTTTTCTTGGGTCTATTTTATTATTTTGGGTTTGCTGGACACTGTTTAAAGAAATTCGTAGCGCAAGCCATGCACAAACTGAACATTCCATTGGGGACCCAAGTAACCCAGAAATGGTAAGTACGGGGGCACCTCAAAAAACTATGCTTGCAGCACTTATATCCATCACTGTTGCAGATATTACGATGTCATTAGACAATGTGCTCGCGGTTGCTGGCATTGCGAATGGTGACACACAAATGTTAATTTTTGGGTTAGGCTTGGCTATTGTACTTATGGCATTTGCAGCCACACTCATTATGAAAATACTATCTAAGTACCCGTGGGTTTCTTGGTTAGGATTGGTTGTATTGGTCTATGTTGCGGGAGAGATGATGTATCGAGGATTTTTTGATATTTCAACGGGCATTGGACCAATGCTGGGATTGGTCGAGGGCATGGATATGTCCAAACACCACTAAAGACGGTTCACTGCGTTTACGCGCGGTGAGTTCGAACACCCCCCTTTTAAGTCTTCGGGATGGGGGGGGATAAGCAAAGAAGACAAAACTTAAGGGAGGATAAAACATATGTTTAATCTCAAAACAGCAACAGCAGTAGCTGTTGCACTTTCCATAACGGCAACTTCAGCCTTTGCGGAAAAAGTTCTTCGTATTCAGTCAGTTCTATCGAACACGTCTGACGAAGCTGTAATGCTTGGCGTATTTGGTGAGGACGTAGCTGCTCTTACAAACGGCTCTTTGAAAATAGAAATACTTCCAGCAGGTGCCATCGTTGGCCCACGTGATATCATGGACGCAGTAGATGCGGGCCTTGTTGAAGGTGGTTTCGCTTGGACACACTACTGGGGTGGTAAGCACGTAGCTGCCAACCTATTTGGTGCACCAATTGCAGGTGCCGGCGTTGGCATGGACAACATCGCGTTCCTATCATGGTTTCAGTACGGTGGCGGCAAAGCGCTTTACGACCGTTTATGGACCGAAATGGGCGTAAACGTCAAAGGCTTCATGCTACAACCAGTTGGCCCAGAAGCATTGGGTTGGTTTCCAAAGCCAATCAATTCAATGGATGACTTCCGTAAAATGCGTTTCCGCGCTCCTCCAGGTATGGTTGGTGCTGCTTACGCTGAAATTGGTGTTCCTGCTGTTGCTATGGGCGGTGGTGACATTCTACCAGCGCTTGAAAAAGGTACAATTGACGCGGCTGAATGGTGCTGTCCAAAGCCTGACTCAGTGTTTGGTTTCCAAAAAGTTCTTAAGCACTATTACTTGCAAGGCTTGCACCAAGTTGTTGTGAACGCCGACATGTACGTAAACGGCGATTTCTACAACAGCCTTTCAGATGTCGAGAAAAAAGCTTTAGAAGTTGCAGCAGACGCTTCTTTGTCTAAGTCTATGTCATACCGTATCTACGAAAACGGTAAGGCGCTGAAAGATCTAACTGATAACCATGGCGTTATCTTAGAAGATACGCCAGCTGACTACTTTACAGAGTACATGGCTGCTGCGAAGAAATCTTT
>TARA_B110000902_G_scaffold175436_1_pt1 | contig 30041 bp, 36 predicted proteins | sample TARA_B110000902 | Tara Oceans TARA_B110000902 (sample SAMEA4398009) | marine metagenome | biome: Polar Biome; feature: [SRF] surface water layer (ENVO:00010504); material: water (ENVO:00002006), including particulate matter (ENVO:01000060) such as... | depth 5 m | reverse complement strand
CATCGCCTAATGTGCCCCGTGACGATCACCGTGAGAAGTACCCTTCCAAGAGTGATATGTCCACCAGCTACAGTTCTGGGTTGGATACATCGTTCAGGGTAGAGGAATCTAAGAAGTTCACCGTGGCACCTGCCTATAACAAGGGTGCTTACCAAGTAATATCGCAGTCAGACGTAAAACACATTGGTCGGTAAATAACTCCTTTAGTATCAATGGCTTACGAATTAATTTCATTTATTTTATAACTCCTTTAGTATCAATGGCTTACGGAGGCAGATAAACTTGACATCTGCTCGAAAGTGTGTCATGATCACTACATAAGATCAACTAAAGAGAGAAAGATATGACCGTTCAAAGAATCCAGAAAGTAGAAGACGTTAAACAGGTAATGATGACTATGACTCAAGCCGAGTTGGACTATGTTATCCAGATTGCTCGTTCTATTAAGACTATCGCCGCTGAGGCAGTGTTCACCGTTGGGCAAGAAGTGATGGTCGTTCAAAAGACCAAAATGACCCCCGCCACCATCGTCAAGATGAACCCCAAAAAGGCAGTGGTTAATATGAACTACGGACGCCGTGGAATGACCCGCGTTACAGTTCCTTATTCTATGTTGGAGGCAGCGTAATGTACGCACCACAGACCCACAACTACGCTGAGACCAGCGACTACAACCAAATGAAAGTCTACTACTACCATGTAGAACGTGACTTTTTCACCGATAAAATCGCATGGTTAGACCAAAATGCCAAGATCGACAGAGTTATTGTCGATTCGGAGAAGACGGCACAGGAAATTGACGCCGTTTTCACCAAGATATATGGACAAGCTCGCACAATGATGTATTCAATTTGAACTATTTTCGCTTTCCCTTATATATCAATGGCTTAGGAGAGCAGATAATGCTTGACTTTTGCCCCATAGTATGTCATGATCACTAAGTAATCAAGAGAGAGAGAAAAAAGATGGCTTACGTTTCACAAGAAAACAAGAAAGAACTCGCAGTTGGTATCAAACAAGTGCTTAAGAAATACAAAATTAAAGCTTCTATCGGTGTGTCTAATCATTCCACCCTAGTAGTAAATCTGAAGTCCGGTGTTATCGACTTCAAGAGGCAACAAGATCACTATCAGGTTAATCCATACCACATCGAGAGGCAGTGGACTGGCCAGGCAAAAGACTTCCTTATGGAATTGCTTGCCGCGATGAAAGGTGAGATGTGGTATGATAATTCAGACGCTATGACTGACTACTTTGACACTGCATTCTACACTGATATTAACATTGGTAAGTGGAACCAAAATTACGAGGTAACTGCATAATGGATTGGAATCTTGAAGGTAAATTAGTCAACGCCACATATTGTGGCATTGCAGTCGAGGGTTGGGTTAAAAGATCCTTCTCTCAGTACGGCGGGACGGTAGGGCATTTAATTACCCTAACACAACCCGTTAAAATTCTTGACCGCGTTGAGCTTGAGGAGGGCGTGTTGATGATTGACCATACCGCGCTAACTCAAATTCGTGATAAGAGTGGTTTCTGTTCTTTGGCAGTTGGGTAATGGATTTATCTTGCCGTGTAACCGGCGGAACTGAAGTACAAAAACATATCGCGTACACGACAATAGGTTTCTGTGTTCGCAAATTATTCCCCTCTATTAGAAAGCTTGACCTGAATATCTGCATCAAGAAGTTTAAGGCTGATGATGACGCGATTGGTTACTGTCAAGTGGATACATGTGAACCCTTTGACTATGTAAGAACTAGTCCCAGACGTTTTAAAGTAGAGATATCAAAAGCCTTGGACTTGATGAGTTTCATAAGAGTGCTGTGCCACGAGATGGTACACGTTAAACAGTTTATCAAAGAAGAACTTACAGACACCGACTCCGGTCAATCTAAATGGAAGTCTAAGGTCTACAGTCACAACACCCCGTACATGGATTGCCCTTGGGAGAAAGAGGCATACAAGCAAGAAGACGCATTGTTATGGGAATGTTTACTGACTACACAAATTAATATATCGGGAGAGAACAAAGAATGACTTTTATAAAAGTTGCAGTTGGAGTATTTTTAATAATGGGCGCTGTTGGCGGATTAGAAATGGACACGATGTCGATACCACAATCTTTGGTTTGGTGCATCATAGGGTTCGGTCTAGTCGGTTGGGCAATGCCGGAAATTTGTAGTGATGAAGAGAGTACATGGAATGATTAAATTAAAATTGAGTGATGGTGATTCGCAACCAACGGTTATCGACTTAGATGGCCCATCGGGAAATGCTCGGTCTTTATTGGCAACTGCCGATACGACATTAACAAATAGTGGTATGCCGTTTGAAGAACGCCAATCCATTCTACGAGAAATGAAATGCGATGACTATGAACATCTAGTTACCACCTTTGACAGTTACTTTGGCACTCTGTTTACATTAGAGACCAACCAAGAGGAACTTATACTATGATTGAAACATACATTGATTTGATATCGATGTGGCACAGGGATAGGAATCTTATTGCCGGTGCTACCGACAAAGACCAGTTCTGTAAGTTGATACAAGAGTGTGGCGAGTTGTCCGATAACATCTGTAAGAAACAAGATGTGCGGGATGACATAGGTGACATAATTGTGGTATTAATCAATATCGCTGTACGCAATGACATAACCATTGAAGAGTGTTTACGAGTTGCCTATGATGATATCAAAGACCGTAGGGGCACAATGGTCGATGGTGTATTTCTAAAAGATATGCCCCCACATGACAGGACGGCTCTATAATGAAACGAGTATATCGATTCAGCAATCAGTGGACTTACGAAAAGACCATTTATTTGTTGCCATCGATTTCAATATCTTTACATGAACATTGTTTGGATATTTCGTTTCTATGGTTCAAGTTCTACACATATAATACAACTAACTAAGAAGTAGATTATGAATTTTCCAAAATCAAAAGTTTCACCTAACATGAAAGAGGGATATGTCTTTGATATAAAAGGCATGGATAGATTTTATCAAAAGGATATTGAGGCTGTTTTACCAGTGATGGAAACCGGAATCGTACCCTTTCATCCGACTCTATATAAGAAATTAAAACATATTAGGGTCAAAAAATTACTGACACTAATCGAAATGTCCGATGTCCAGAATGGTTCAACCTTTGGCATGACCCAGCAAGATAGACTGAGGGGTGTAAATAATGAGTTCAACGCAATAAATATAAGCATTTATAATAATGGATATAAATTTCTACATCCAGCAATTGCCGTGTACTGGGAACCAAAATCTACACACGGTAAGTATGAAATAATAACAGGCCGAAGCCGATGTGATAGTTTGATGGGTTATCATTTTCAAAATTTGCCTGTTACTGTATATGAAAGAGTGCCTGGCTCTACAGATGCGGAAGTAAGGAGTGAACTTTCTGTATGTGGGCAATCATTTCAAATCCATGACCCCGCTGGAAAACCAGCCACTGATGATATATTTGCGGAAGTATGTAGAGCAATTGACAATGGATGGATTGGTAAAGACCGCGAGGATATTCGAGAAAGAATCGCATCCTGTTGTGGTAACGGTGTGTTCACAAGTGACACCAGAGACAAACTCCTCTCTAGAGTTGAGAATACATACAACCCAGATCAAAGAGTAATATCTTGGGGTGTTAGACAAGGGCTAAAGTCTCCGAAAAAGTGGGTTCAAGAAGAAGGTTATGCCGAACTGGAAACTGACAAGGTTAAGTATCATATATACACTACGGAGAATTTTCCTAAAACATGGGCATCTATTCAAAGTAAGTTAACGAAGGGAAAAGAAAATCGTATTTTAGTTCATACAGGTACACTAAATTCTTCTCTTGATTTGGCTGAATGTTTTCGTGATAGAGTAGAGACATTCAAGAAAAATTACACTGAAATGGTTGAATCTGTTGGTGTTAATTACTACGCTAAAACCAATGGACAGTATGATGAAAAAGGTGTTGGTAATGGTTTGCGATATGGTAACACTGTGCTCTATGGTGTGCTTCCCTGCTTAAGTTCGATACACGATTTAAGCAAAATAATACACTTTGATGCTAGTGGAAGAATGTTTCAAAATAAAGTAAAAAAAGACTTGACACTTGCTGCATAAAGTGTTATAATGATCACATCAACAACGGAAACAAGGAACTTCCGTTATAAATAGATTGCGGTGGACTGTATAGTACGATTCATTTCCAGTGAATTAGGTGAGGTGAGACTCCTCGACACCGCTCCATTATGAGGGGGATTAACATCGAGTCCTAGACAGGACTGTAATCCCAATGTAACCTCTAAACTGTCTCGCCGCTTTGGCGTTAAACCTAATAGGAGACCTGAGCAAGTCACTGGTATAGTACACCGAAAACCGCTACGTCATCCCACTCAACGGGTGCAAAGAGTGCTGGGGCAACCACTCTATAAAAGGCCCCACCTAATTTGTGTACGGTTAACCTTAGTTAACTTAATTTTAAGATAAGAAATAGGAATATATTATGAGAAAAACTTCACAAGCAACTAAGGTGATTTCAGCCTTGCAGAGTGCAGACTACACTGATAGTGGTCTCACTGCTAACGAAATGAAAAATAAGTTTGGCGTTTCCAACGCTCGGGCATTAGTTACACAACTACGCCAGAACGGTTTCGCTGTTTACTTAAACAAAACCCCAGCATACGTTGACCGTAATGGTAATGAACGTAAAGGTGTCTCACGATATCGCTTGGGAACTGCATCTCGCGCCGTTATCGCCGCTGGATATAAAGCCATCGCTGCTGGTTTAGTCGCCACTAGTTAGGGCTAACTGAACGGTTAGTCGTACACAAATACGGAGAGAGGGTTGCCCACACGGGTGACCCTTTTTTTTATTAACTAAATTGGAGTTTTAAAGACATGGACGTAGGGATAGCACTGATAGCAATGTTGGTTGTGTTTATACTCGAGCCAGGCAATGAGAAGATTAATGCTTATTGTACATACGCAATTGAAACAAATGAATTTGAAAGTAGGAAGTTATGTTGGGACTACTATCACGAGTACCGTGAGGATATTCCAGATATCCCAGAACTAGATTAGGCATACGGGTTTTAGGTCTTTTCCCCGTAACCAATAAAAGACACCATTAAGGGTTTCGTTTTTCTAACTCTTTCACCCTGTCCTCTAGATACTTTATATACTCTTCAACAATCTCACGTTCACATAACGTCTTACAACAAATACTTATATGTTGTTTCGCCCGAACCTCTAATGATTTCTCCCCGCGTCTTGGCATACTATGATACTCCGAACTATGATACTCCGAACAATTTAAAGACCAACCACAGACAAATTGGTAGAACGACTAACACACCTGTACCCCAAAGTAAACCAGTAAGAAGTAAGGCGAGGGTCTCTGCTTTCTTTCTCGCTTTGATTCTAACCTCATTATCTCTGTTCTGTCTACACTGTACTTGGTAGTTCATCCAATCGGTGTGCATATCAGGACGGCCAGCATATATCATCCATTCCTTCAGCCACACTTCTTGTTCTTTTATTTTTTCTAAGTGCATGAACGCTTCAAGTTCTGACCGGCCGCCGCCTTTGTTTGCCTTCTTAGCTATTGCTGACTTGTTGTCGAAAAATGAACTTGCTGCTTCTGCTACATCGTAAATCTCTTTACCATTTTCGAGAGCGCCTTTGATTACCTGAAATGCCGCATTACACGCGGCGAGTTCTGCTATCATTCAACTTATGACTCCTAACTTATTTTTACATAGTAGGATGATTGGTCAACATCCGAACTTGCGTATCTAAAAAGTTTTGTGATTAGGTCGTTCTGTTTTGAGATACTTGTACCAGTGTCTGCGAATGCATCTATGAACAGAAGACATATTGATTTTGAATTTCTAAAATTATCGCCTTGCGAATGAGATTCCCATTGTTGTAAGAATGTGTTTTCTGATACTAAGTCTTTTGATGGTTTACTTTTGGAATTATGTTTCTTGTAAAGTTCATATGCCTTAGAAGGCCACTTAACATCTGATTTGATTGATGCAAGAAGGGCTTTCTCTGAACCCTTACGGTTGAAAATATCATTGCCAAATACTTGTTTACAATAGAAGTCAACATTACCCCCACCGATTTTACCACCAGCGGCCGCGCCGCCTTTAATCTCACCCTGCCATGATGTATCACCACCAAATGTTCTAAACTGTATCTCACCTTCACTTGTATCTAGGTAGATGTCTTGTGAAGCAAAGAAGTCTCCAGTTTTACCATACTTGAAATTCTTGTATGAATACTCTGACCTATTCAATAATGCTTTTGGTGTATTGAATTCTTTGGCGGTTGCACCACCACCCTTACCTATTTTCTTGAGTGATATACCCAGAAGTTTACCATCATTTGCGAGTTTTAATACTTCTGCATTTAATTCACCCCAACTACTAGTGCTTTTTGCTAAGGGCGTTTCTAGATTTCCAAATGTAGTTGCCCAGATGTCGCCGGGATTCCACTTGTCATGTGAAAATGAGCCCGGTGCTTGTGGGACTTCTGAATTTTTATCTATCTTATGGCACGCTGCTTTGGCATCATACAAACCAGACATGAATCTTGACCCCCTATGAAAATGTACACCACCATTTTTGGTCATTTGTCTGCCATACTTTTCCCAAAGTTTATTTGCAGTCTTAATATAAACATCTGTTTCAACCCAATCAGCAGGCCCTTTATTTAAACAGTCTTCAAGTGATTTGTCTGTGTGGGCAAACCTCGATGACTCTTTAAGTTGTGCCGGAGATGCAGATTCGCATTTACCTTTCTTTACATTGAAAACATATGCACAGTAATAACACTGTAGACATTCTGTCAGTGCAGTATCAGCTGCGCCGCCACCAGAACCACCACCACCACCGAAATCCTTGTCTTTGAATATCTGTGACCGTCTTGCCTCTGCCGTCTTATCTTGTTTGTTGGTATAGGTTAAAGTCTCAGTTCTTCTATCATAAGATAGGCCGACTACTTTTGTGCCGGACGCCGATGACCCTATGACAAAAGGTTTTTTGTCCTTTATCTTTAGGTCGAATATGTCTAACCGTGTGTTACCGGCGTAATCGCCAGAGGAAGACTTTTTTCGCATTGCAGTCGATGATAGTGTAGCCACTTTACCCGCCTTGTCCTCTATAAGATTTAAAAGACCGTTTTTTACTCTTATTCATCGATGCCATTTTTAATCGGCCTCGGCCTATTGACGTACCCTTCTTGTTGGTATCATCACGTTTGGTGAAAGTTGTTTTTGTTGCCATTGTTATTGCCCCGCCAATGGATTAGCTAACGCTTCTTCTATTTGATTTCGTATAGACTGTCGAATCTCAATCAGCTCTTTGCCAGTATCTCGTTCTAATTCGTAGAGTCTTTTATCTGAAGACCTCACATCCGAAAACAACGATTGTAAATCTCCATCAATCCTATTTATAGACTCTTTTGAGAGGTCTACAACCGTTCTCATGGATGATACGGCACTACCGAACTCTGATGCCTGTGAGGTGATGGTAGTATTCTGTGATGCAATCCTTTCTTCTAGAACTGATATTCGTTCTTCTATGACCGACAAATCCGGTGCTTCATATGTACCGATTGCCTCCTTCATATCCTCGTAGGTTTTGTACACTTCAAAGGCGCCATATAACGCACCAATCATTGTACCTATGGCAAGAAGGGCCGAGAATGCCTTGCCACCTTTGAGTTTTACTCCGCCTACATCTAATTCTGTACTCATTTGTATTGACTCCTAATCATTTTACGGATAGTTCCGTGGTTGTCTCTGGATAGATTGTATATCAGTCTTGTATTGTCTTCAAGAACATTATTGTAAACTACCTCATTCATATCATAGAAATCGGAGTCCTGAAGGTCTGTATTGTAGTATGACCCCAAATCAATTGAACTTTGTAGTGAGACTATCGCCAGTGTTTGTCCAGAAGCAACTTTATTGGAATTTTCCATCTTGTTTCTCGCCACTCTATCCGAAATGACCTCCGCCAGTGACCTCCTCGGCGGTTCTATTGTAGTTTGCACCGTGACTACTTCCACTGGGATTATTGTTATACCAGTAACCGGCGTCCCCGTGGAGACTAAATTCTGTTCAATCTGTGTTTGCGCCTGATCTGACTGTGATTCTACCTGTACTGATTCCGCTTCTACGGAATTATCAAAACTTTCAACTGTCATTCCACTCATATCGGCAAAAATATCCGTATCGGCACTAAAAAATTGTTGAGATTGCATTGAGATGCTGTTACTGCCCGTATTTTGTTTCATATCCTGTACATTTTGAGCACTTTGTTCAATATATGAAACACTTTGAGACTCTGTAGTCTCGTTAGATCCGGTTGGGTTCTGATTTTGTTGTTGTTGCGACTGACCACCCCCACTTTGGCTGCCTTCCGATGACTTTTGACTCATGGTAACCGCAGATTTACTGATTGTCAATGCTTTTCTGGTCTGTGATGACGCAATTCTTGTTGCGAGCGGTGAACTTTTTGATTCCACTGGTCTATCTGCGGCAATTTCCTCCCTTTCGGCAATTTCAAATGGTTCTTCGACTATTTCATCAAATTCTTCTTCCCTTTCTATGGTATCCACCGGCAAATCCAAAACTCGGAACTCATCTATGAAGTCTATTTCATCAAACTGCTCTTCAAAGAGTTCTTCCTCAAACTGTTCCTCTTGTTCCTCTTGCAATTCTTCCTCAAACAACCGAAAGTCTTCCTCTACCTCTTCTATGTTTTCTCTAATCTCTTCCATGGCATCGGCTTGAAACTCTTCGATAATAATTTCTGGGAGTTCATCAAGGGGCACAGCGTAAAACTCTTCTCCGATGATAGAGATGAATTCATTATCGGATGGGGCAAAAATGTCAAAGGTTTCTTCACCCATATCGTTGTCGGGCCCTCCCGCGCTGAAGAATTGGTCGTTACCTCCTCCCATTCCTGTTGAATCATCAAATTCTGCAAATCCGAAATTGTCGGCGTCTTCGATGGTATTTCCATAAGATTCTTCCTCTTCAAATTGGTCTAATTGGTCTTCTATGAATGCTTCCGTGTACCCTATGCAATCTTGACTATATAAACTATCAAACTCACACTGCAATTCAGTGAACGCCTCATCATACCCACTACACTCAGCGGAGAAAAAGGAATCTGAGTCGCACTGTTGAGATAGGAAAGCTGCATCATAACCAGAACATGATTGGTCGGATAATGGGTCATAAGAACATACTAAGTTCCCCCCATCGAACCCCATGCCAACATCTCCATCGGATTGATAGATGTAATTGTTATTGCCGTTGCCTTGATAGTAGTCGTGGGTAATATATTCTCCTTGCGATACATCTCCCATGACGCCTATGAAAACATCGTGATTGTCTATTCGCAAATCACCATATTCCATTTGATAATTGCCGTCTGGAAAAATCTCTAGACTCACACTGTTTTCATTTTCATTGAAGTATTCTTCAAGTCGATGCCACCAGTATTTCGTGGAATTGGAATCTGTTTGGCTGAAGAATCCGCCATCTGTATCTTTCTGAATTATGTCAGTCCAGAATGGCGCGATAGCATAACTATATCGGTCTTGTTGACTTGAAACTAGGTTCGCTATTTCCAGACCATCACAACACCATCCGAATTGATGGTTTAGGCCTGGCGTCAATGGGTTTCTGAACATAACTACACCATTGGCAAGCATCCACGAGTCCGTGAAGTTGACGCCATACAACGGGAATGTATGCCCCAGTGGTACATTGACGAATGAGTCATCTCCGATTGTGTGTGATGTGGCATCCTCTGGCGGTGCAGTATAGTTATCAGCATACACATCTGAAGATAGGATGAACCCACATAACAGGAAAAGTATTTTTATTATTCTGAACATACCGATTCGTCAGGCCGTGAAGCGCAAAAGTCTGATTTGTTGTACACTTGGTATTCTACTTCATTGCCTTCCGCATCTTCGTACATGCCGGCAATATCATCCTTTTTCTCAAGGATGGATTCCATTGGTGCAAAAGCAGAGTTTAGATTCCATGCTTCCAAAGCCTCATCTCCAATCTTGCCCTTAAACGGACATGGTGTTCCTGCCATTAACATTGCATCGAATACACGAACATCTTGACACATCATTGATACTGCTGCGACTTTCATACCCATGTCATACAATCCACGACTCAGTTTTATTCTTTCGCAATTTTCATCTCGCACTGTTTTACCAGCAGACAATCCAAATATTTGAGTTTGTACTGCACCACCGATACCCGTGGTACATAAATCCTGTGAATAAGAACCACCTATGGTTGGTGCAATCGCACTGGGAGGCGGAGACTTTATGTCCTGTTCAATCTTTTGAGTAGAGTTGTTGGTGTTAACATTCTCGTTCTTGTTATTTGAGTTGACATTTGAGTCACTCTTGCTCGTAGAGTTATTTGTATTGGTATTGTCGTTGGTGTTATTGTTCGTGTTGTCTGTGTTGGTATTGTTGTTTATGTTACTGGTATTGTTACTGGTGCTATTTGAATTGACACTGCTGGTGTTGTTGTTGTTATTGTTTTGAGTAACATTCTGATTGATAGTTGAGTTACTTGTATTGTTGTTCGTGTTACTGTTGTTACTAGTACTATTAACAGTGTTATTATTCGTATTGGTATTGGTGTTAGTATTGCTGCCAGTATAGTTGGTATTGTTTGTATTGGAATTTGTATTGGTGCTATTACCAGTGTAGTTGGTAGTGTTGGTGTTAGAATTGGAGTTAGTGCTAGTGTTCGTATTTGTATTGGTGTTAGCATTGGTATTCGTATTGGTATTTGTACCAGTGTAGTTAGTCGTATTATTGTTTGTGTTATTATTGGTATTTGTGTTTGCTGTTGTGCTATCAACGGTGCTAGTTGACGTAGTGGTCACAGTGCTATCTGCACCATGTGCCGAATTTGATATTGTAGATAGTATCAATACGAGGCCAATGACAGGGGCCATATAATTAATTTTCATGTTTTCTCCAAGGGTTGCTGTGCAGAATCATCCCAAATCGGAAAATCACATAAATTAAATAATTTAATGCTTGACTTTCGCTCTCACTTCTGTTATAGTATACACTATGATATGTTATGTCCCTATTTATAATAAAGTCCGTTTAAAACGCCTAAATAGTTAATGCCGATAGATTACAGGATTTTTTAGATGAAACCCACACCTTTGACATTACTAATAGGACAGACAATTGCCCAACTGTCCGTGATTCCGATGTTCTTCATCGGCACTACCACGACATGGATAATATGTGCCTTTATGTACTTTGGGATAATGACGTTTGGTATCACGATGGGATATCACAGATATTGGAGTCATTATAGTTTTAAATGTTCCAAGACATTAGAGTATGTTATGATGTTCTTTGCACATATTATGATGGTAGGGCCTGCGCTTGCATGGGTAGCACAACATAGAGAACACCATGACCATGCAGACACAGAGAAAGACCCACACTCGCCAAAGTATCGCGGATTCATTCGTTGTTACTATTCGCAAGTTATGTCTTTACCAAAAATGAAGTATGCGAAAGATTTGTTGAAAAATGATTTATGTAAATTTCAACACCGAATGTACTGGCAGGCTTTGTTAGCATATGGTACTACTCTGTTTTTGCTTGACCCATTTGCAATAATATACGCTTGGTTGGCTCCTGCTGGATTTGCCAAGTTGATAGGGTCATTTGTTTTTATCTATTCGCATCGAGGTGGAAAACCAAGAAGTGATTATTTGTTGGGTTTAGTGACATTTGGGGAAGGATTCCACGAGAAACATCACGTTGAACCTTGGAGTTGGGATTTTCATCGATGGGATATTGGTGGAAAAATAATTAAGTTACTTAAACATGCTTAGAAAAAGAAACTTACCTGCTTGCGCTAGAATACCAAATATGATGTTTGATATTGACCGCATGAAAGAAGAATTGGATATTATTGGTGACAAGTGGCAAAACATCTATGATGCAAACCCAGGCATAACCAAGATACACGACCAAGGGTTCTTGTCTCAGATTTATAGTACACTACATGAGATACCTTTGATGTCAATGTCACCGGAAGACATGTTACGAGCAGAAGATTTCAAGTTGGAAGACTTGGGTAAAACTAAGACAGAGAGAGTACGGAATAAAACTGCAAAAGGTGATAACTTACCACCGACTGCAAACGAAATGTTATGGGACTACCCACTAGAATCATACAAGGGGAGTTATTTTGAAGAGGCAATTAAATCGCACTTCAAGTCGGAAGTCTGTCGTGCAAGAATACACCTCCTAGAGCCAGGCAAGGATATCTCACCACATATTGATTATGACCCATCTTATGGGGTGCGTGTTATATGTCCAATATCGGGTACGGAAGGAACAACTAATTATTTTTGGTATAATGGGGAGAAACAGGAATTCAATTTGCCTGCTAATGGTTCGGTATATTTCTTAAACACTGGATTCAAACATTCCGTTGAGAATCGTGGTAGTGAAAATAGAATCGCATTGGTGTTTACTTTGAAAACCCAACAAGATATAGAATGTCTAGCTATACAATAGAAACATATACAGATGACAACCCACTAAGCAAATCGATTAAAAGAAACCAGATAAGACAATTCAGGGAACTCTCTTTCGTAGAGGGCAATGATAGTCTCTCTTATGACAAGTATGACCCAGACTGTATAGATGGTGAGACTTGGATGGTTTATATTGATGATGAACTTGCATGTATCAGTGTTGTTGAGGCGAGTCACTATACAAGTGATAAAGAAGTATCTGCTAGGATATGCAGACTACACATCGCTAAACAATTCAGGCCTGCGTGGTTAGGTATTCCTATACTGCCATTGCAGATAGAATGGGCTAGACAACATGGGTTTAAAGTGTTATACTTTACACATGACGTTAAGGCTAGGGCGATAAACGCCATGTACCAACACAAGAAGTTTGGTGGTGCAGTCACCCCGTTACAAAAAGAAATAAAAGAGATGTGGTATAGTGATTGGTATCGTTCATTGAAGACTGATGATAGATACCTTTTTCAAGTTGACCCTAATAGCAGTTTGCTACAATACATTTATTATTGGACATTGGAAGAGAATTTTACTTGGCATCCAAAGTCAAATATTATGGAGTTATAATATGAATATTGAACATGAAACAGTATCACGGTGGTTTAACTATGTCAGGGCGAAAAATGATTCGCGGTTTACAGAATGTTTTTGGGATACCCAGTTAAAATCTAAAGCAGAGATAATCGACAACATACCACCCGACCTAAATGGTGACTATTATATCTTTGGTGGATGGTACGGTGTCCTTGCTCATTTAATCGATGACAATCTTATTACCCATGATATTTTTACGATAGACATCGACCCGAAATGCAAAAAGATTGGTGATACATTTTTCATCAGGCCATATATAACATATGTTACTGATGACATGTCAAAATACAAATACGAGAATGCTGATGTTGTTATAAACACTAGTACGGAACATGTCTCACAAGAAGAGTATGATGATTGGTGGAACAACATTCCACGAGATACATTTTATGCAGTGCAGGGCAATGACCTTGATATACCAGAACATATTCGACCATGCTTCACGCTCGAGGGATTTGAGATGAAGAATAGATGTACGAATATCACATTTAGTTCGGAGATGAAACTGCCTGGCCCGAACAATACAACTTACACTCGATTCACCGTAATGGGATATAAATCATGAGCAACGTGGCGATAATTGGATATGGATTTTGTGGCAAGGCAACACATAAGATTCTAAAACAAGTAGAAACAATTAATAGAATACAAATACATGACCCGCAATGGCAGATGTATAAGAAACCCATTACTGATTGGAGGGGTATAGACTATGCATTCATATGTGTGCCTACTCCGATAACTGATGGCGAACTCAAGTTTAATTATGGTCACATCCTAGATGCTACCGTGGAGATTCCAGAGGGTGTGCAAATTGTTATCCGCAGTACTGTTGGCCCAGAAGCATTGTCCCATACTTGGATTCACTGGCCAGAGTTTCTACGGGAAAGTCATTGGGAACAAGATGCTGAGGATATGTCCATACCAATTATCCTTGGTGGACACATGAGCGCCGTAAAAAGCAACATGACATCAAAATCGCTCAAAGAAATGAGTGGGTGGTTTCCACACCGCGAAAGTGTAATTCTTACTGGTGCAAAAGAAGCCGCGATTTACAAGTTGTCTAGAAACGCTATGTTGGCCGCGAAGGTTGTCATGTGCAATTATATACACAGTGTATGTAAGGAACAGAATTGTTCTTACAGTGAAGTTGCCAGTATGTTGTTGAACTTTGGTAACCTTGGTAATACTCATATGAGTGTGCCCGGCCCAGATGGCGAACATGGTTTTGGTGGTTCGTGTTTCCCGAAAGACATCTCGCATCTTGCTGGGTTGCAACTAGATTCAAGTCACTACGCGGTTGATAATATTTTTGATGCGGTACTGGAGTGCAATGAGCGATATCGTAAAACTGTATAAAGATATTGCAGAAAGAAACAATGCAGTAGGTGATGGGTTTTGTGTTCTCAAGTGGTGGCACTTGGAAATGCATTTGGGTACTGGCAACTATCATTCTTGTTTTCATTGTCCCCAGCAGAATCTAAAACTCGGTGAAGACATACACAACACCCTTCACAAAATGCAACAACGAAAAACTATGTTGAGGGGTGGGAGACCCGAAGAATGTTCTTATTGTTGGAAGGCGGAAGATGCGGGTGCTGTAAGCCCTAGAACAACTCTCTCTGCCATATACACTGAGATGCAACCAGACATAATAGAAACCACTGCGTCACTGGAGTGGGACGAATATGTTTATCCAAAATATCTGGAGATGAGTTTTTCAAATACATGTCAGATGAAATGTTCTTACTGCGCCCCATCATTGAGTTCTACTCTGTTGAAAGAAATTAAAGACATGGGTGCGTACCCATTGAAAGACCCAGAGAGTAGAGGTCAGTATGAGTTGAATGGCACGGAAGAACTTTATAAGGATGATAATAACCCCCTAGTCAAAAAGTTCTGGAGTTGGTTTGACACTGCTATAGAACATCTTGACACACTACGGATTACTGGTGGCGAACCCTTGTTACACAAAGGTATGTTTGATATGTTGGAGTACTTGAAGAATTCTCCGCATGATATAAACTTCCATGTAAACAGTAATCTATCAATATCAAACCGTAGAGTTAAACAGACATGTGACCTTCTACCATCAAAGTCTAAAGTGTATGCTAGTGTTGATACATATGGAAAACAGGCAGAGTGGATTCGACACGGGCTTGATTGGGAACTTTTTGAAGAGAATGTTCTAACGGTCATTGACCACGGAATCCCAATTAGTTTTATGACAACATTTTGTCTTCTTAGTATACCTAACTTCAAAGACTTCTTGTACTATGTTATACAATTAAAAGACATAGGTGATGTTAAGATAGACACCCCATTTATGACAAACCCACCTCATTTATCATGTCTTATAATGGATGATAAGATGCGGGATATGCTAGAGGACAGTTACCAATTTATGGTAGAGAATAGTGAATTCAATGAAGCAGAAGTAATTAAATTTGAGAGAGTTCTTAAATGGGTTGACAATAATAGGTACACCGGAGAACGCCTAAATAGACACAGGAGAGACTTTAAAACCTTTGTCGATGAACATGATAAACGCAGGGGTAGTAATTGGCACGATGCATTCCCCGAACTAAAATATTTTTATGAGTTATGTGATGTCTGAGAATAAACCCAACGAATACTGGATGGAACAACTCAAAGAGAAACGAGAAAAGATTAATTCTATCTCGCCTTCTTTTTGTTCTGCTAAGTGGTTACAGACAACTTTGTATTTGCAGAATGGATACAATCATTCTTGTCACCACCCGTCACCACACAAAATCCCTGTTAAAGAAGTGTTGGAAAATCCAGCTGCTCTCCACAACAGCAACTATAAAAAACAACAAAGAATTAAAATGCTCAATGGTGAAAGACCCAAAGAGTGCGACTACTGTTGGAAGATAGAAGACCAAGGCAAAGACCATTACTCAGACCGACATTACAAAACTGCCGATTGGTGGTCGTGGGATAAAGTTGACCTTATCGCAACCAGTAATCCAACTGAAGATGTATACCCATCATACCTAGAAGTATCATTTAGTAATGCGTGTAATTTTGCGTGTGCTTATTGTTCACCGGAAATCAGTTCTACTTGGATGAAAGATATCGAAGAGAACGGTGACTACCCAGTTAAGTTTGGTTCTGGTAACTTAGACTATTTGCGTTCAGTTGAAAAGTTCCCATACAAACACTCAGATGATAATCCATATGTTGATGCGTTTTGGAAATGGTTTCCAGAAGCCCTTCCCCACTTAAAGGTGTTTCGTGTTACTGGTGGTGAACCAACCATGAGTAAAGATGTTTGGAAAGTTCTGGATTACATATACGAAAATGCACAACCAGAACTGTCGATTGCAATCAATAGTAACCTTGGCACAGACCCTAGACTTATACAGAGGTTGATTGATGCATGTAACAAACTAGAGGGCAAGGTTAAACAGATTGAGATATATACCAGTTGTGAGGCTATCGGTGAACAGGCTGAATACATTCGGGACGGGTTAGATTACAATTACTGGATGGCTAATTGTGAACGGGTGTTATCAGAGACAAATGCCAATGTTGCTATTATGACAACATTAAATATTTTGAGTATGACAACATTCAATGACTTCATCGAAGACATAATGAAACTAAGAATAACGTACAACAAGGATTTGGCGAACAATCGCATACCATTGAGTGTAAACTACTTGCGATTCCCCCCACACCTACAATGTACGTTGTTAGATATAGACACGAGAATATCTTATGCGAATCAATATGAACTCACGGCAAAGAGTTGGTTGAAGTATGACTCACCTGATAAATTTGCAAGAATATACTTGGAAGAATATGACCAGATACAGAGGTTCTGCGAATACTTGCGGGGAGAAGATAATACTGCTAAAAAATACAGGGCAGACTTTGTAAATTATATAAAAGCGTATGATATCAGAAGATCGAAAAACTTTAGCGAAACTTTCCCAGAATACACACATTTATTGGAGGAGTGGAATGTCCAAAAAATACATTCATGTTAATATGCATAAAATTCGTGCCAACAAAAAACATGGAACGGATGAACCTGTCCTTACAGTGAAGGAAGGTAGAAAAAATACTTATGGTCACAGGGTAAAGATACACGGGCCGAGTGAAGTTTTGTATGGTGGTAATGATAAACCGTTATTGCCATGCGGTGCAAGAGTTGTTATAATGACAGAAGCGGAGATAGAGATTGAGTAACGAATTTGATTTAATTAAGTATCGAAAGGATATTCTGGATACTAAGTCAGAAAGTTTTTGCGGTGCTAAGTGGTATAATGCAACTACATGGTTGGGAAGTGGTACAACCGCTTCTTGTCATCACCCCCCAGCTCACAAAATTCCACTACATGAAATTGCAGTCAACCCATCTGCCATTCATAATACGCAACACAAGAAGGCGATGCGTAAGATGATGCAGAATGGAGAACGGCCTCGTGAATGTGAGTATTGCTGGAAGGTCGAAGATATGCCGACTGAAGCTGTTAGTGACCGTGTTTATAAATCAATCATTTATTCAAACGATGACTTGCAGAAGGCACAAGATGCCGACTTCAATGATAACACCTTGTTGAAGACTTTTGAGATTGCATTTGACCGGACATGTAACCTTGCTTGTTCTTATTGTAATTCTAGTTTCTCCACTACATGGGCAAAGGACATTAAGAAGAATGGCCCGTACCAGAATATGGTATCCGATGGTGCTGCTGCATTTCAACACGATGGTGAGTGGGCAGACCCCTATGGAAAGAAACAAGAGAACCCTTATGTAACTGCTTTCTGGGATTGGTGGGACGATGGTCTTTCTAAGAGTCTAGAAGAATTGCGTGTTACTGGTGGCGAACCATTGATGTCTGACCAAGTGTGGAAACTTTTTGATTGGTTTCAAAAGAACCCATCCGATATGAGGTTTGCTGTTAATTCAAACTTGATTGCGAAACCAAGTATCATTGATAAGGTAATAGAAAAGTCTCACGGACTCAAACACTTCCACCTATACACAAGTTGTGAGAGTACAGGCAAACAAGCCGAGTATATTCGGGATGGTCTTGATTATGATATGTGGTATAATAATGTAGTTCGATTGATTAAAGAAGGTAACTGCGAAGGCATCAATATAATGATGACTGTCAATAGTCTGTGCCTATTTAATATTACCGATTTCCTAGAGGACGTATTTAAACTAAAAGAAATCAACCAGAGTAAGACACCCGTGTTCAGTGTTAACCTGTTGAGGTTTCCAAGTTTCCAGAGTCCACTGGCATTACCAGACCATATAAAGGATTACCTCAGAAACAAACTATCCGATTGGTATGAAGATAACAAGGACAGGGATTACTGGCATGACTTTGAGAAGGCTAGTATTGAGAGGTTGATTGACTACTTAGAAGTTGTTGATGCACCACATAGACGGACTAGTGACAAGATGACTCTCTGGCGAGACTTCAAGACCTTCTACGCGCAATATGACACCCGCCGTGGTAAGACTTTGGATGTATTTCCAGAAATCCTTACTGATTGGGTGGATACTATCCCCGACACCGTAACCGAACAAATCGTACAAATGGTGGATGGTGATAGTACCAGACAGTACGACAATGACCCAGACTTGCAAAAGGTTGCAGATGAAGAGGGTTGGGTTTTGAAACCCGACAATAAAAACATCGATGAAGCACTGGGTGACTATGACAAGTAGGCTCAACATTAACGGGTCTGGGTTTTGTACTGCGCCATGGACACACACTTACGTTTCTCCTCAAGGGGAGAGGCGACTGTGTTGTGCCAGTAGAGAAGAAGCTAAATTCCAAAAACAATATTTGGATAGTGGTACTAAGAAAGGCAAGTTTGAACCAGAGACATTAGAAGAACACTGGAACAGTGATTATATGAAAGACATTCGCAAGAGAATGTTGGCCGGTGAAAAACTAAAAGAATGTGAAGTATGCAATGACCAAGTTTTAAATCTACATACTTACAGGAAGTATTTTACTGAGACATTGTTTCCACACAAGGTGGAAGATATAATCGCCAATACTGCGATGGATGGCACTTATAGTGACCTCCCAGTTTCATATGACTACCGCATATCTAATCTATGCAACTTTAAATGCCGCATGTGCGGAGAACAACTTTCGTCTAGTTGGGAGGCAGAGAAAAAGAAACATAATCTCATTGATGTTAAACAAGACCCTTGGATGGAACCCACCAATAGAAAGAAGATAACCAATTTCCAAGAAGAAGTATTGGAAGTGGAATTGCAGAGGGCTGTTGATAATAAGACGATAGAAGAAATCTATTGGGTTGGCGGTGAACCATTGATGTGGGAACGTCATTGGACTATCATGCAACAGTTGGTAGACAATGGTCACTCGAAAAATGTCACCATCCGTTATAACACAAATCTGAGCCGTGTCAAGTATAAAGACTATAACTTGTGGGACATGTTGCCACACTTCAAGAATGTTAACATATGTGCCAGTATTGATGGTGCGTATGATGTCGGTGAATATATCAGAGATGGGTTGGTATGGAGTGAGTGGATAGAGAACTTTAAATCGGGTATGTTTCTCATTGACCAATTTGGTGATGATGCATTGGTGCTTGATGTAACACTAACTACGCCGGGATTATTTCATCTCAAACAGATGTTTGATGTTGCTAGGTCACTTGATGTAAAATCGTACTTCAAGTTCACTTATGCATTCGACCCCAGTGTTGTCATGTCACCTTTCTGTTTACCTAAAAATATTCTTGAACCATTGGTAAATGATTTACTGGAATACATTGAACCCAACCTAACATGGAAGACTAAGGTGTATAAAGAATCATTGGTGAGTCTAATAAATAGAGAGTCGTTTGATGAGCAATGGCCGAACTCATATAAAGATGGACTTAAACGTGGTAAAGAGTTTCAAGTTTATCTAGATGATTTGAGAAATACTAAATTGAAATTCGTGGATACACTTCACGGAGATGCTGTGGATTGGTGGGATAGAATATGAGTAAAACATTTTGTCCTTTGCCTTGGAATCACTTAGCAACCCATCCTCATGGGATATGCACCCTGTGTTGCGAATCAAACCAAGACGATGGTATATCACAAGCCTTTAATGATACGAAGAATGATGCCTTCCGTAAAGCATTGACACTACAGACGGTTGAAGATTTCTCTGAGATTACAAACTCCGATAGTTTTAGTAAAGTTAGATTGCAGATGCTCAATGGCGAAAAACCTATTGAGTGTAACAAGTGTTGGGATGCGGAAAGTGTAGGGAATAAAAGTAAACGGTATTACGAGAGTCGCCGACTTCCATTGACGTTGGAAGAGGCAATAGAAAATACAAATGATGATGGTACACTCAAGGAAGTTAACTATGAGTTTGTAGAACTGCGACTAGGCAATCATTGTAATGTCCAGTGCCGAACATGCAATCCATATTCAAGTTCTCGTTGGTTAAAAGATTGGGATACGGTAAATCCAGAAAGACGGTCTCTCCCAGAGTTTACGAGAGTAAGTAGTTTTAACTGGCCCTTGGATGAAGATTTCTGGACTAAGTTATTGGATAGAAGTGGTAACCTAAAGTGCCTGTATATCAATGGTGGTGAACCCTTTCTCATAGACAAACATTTTGCATTCTTAGAGACATTGGTTGAACGGGGAATCGCAAAGGATGTTGAGATAGTATATTCTACCAACTGTACAATTATTAACCATTCATACGAAGACATATGGAAGAACTTTAGAAAGGTTCAGTTTATGTTATCGATTGATGACCTTGAAGAAAGGAACGAGTACATCAGAACATACACCGCATGGGGAAAGGTGTTGTCGTTTGTTGAGTGGATGGATGAGATATGCGGCAAGTATGATAACTTGGATTATAACATATTACAAACGGTGTCGGTATATAACATTTTATACATCCCAGAGTTCTACGAATATTTCAAGGGGTTTCATATAAGTCACAACTTTGTAAATGACCCCGCTCACTTTGACCCGTTGATACTACCACGGGATGTGCAAGAAATAATTGTAGATAGAATCGGTGACCTTACAGATGATGTTGCGAATTACTTAAATGTGAAAAGAAAACAAGGGGACATTTCGGTTGCTAATCTTTCGCCACTGCAAACCTTTTTTGAAAAGACCAGAACTATGGACACAATGAAAAAGACTTCATTTGAGGATACGTTCCCAGAACTTTATGAGTTGATAAAAAATTATGAGTGATAGAAAGAATATATGTATGTTGCCGTGGGTTCATCTACACACATGGCCGAATGGAAATGTCTACCCGTGTTGTTTAACCCCAATGGAACATATTGCTGGCAATCTGAACGAGAATAGTTTGGAAGAGATATACAACAGTGATTTAATAAAAGACATTCGGGTTAAGATGATAGATGATGAAAGACCAGAACCCTGTAATCGATGTTACCACCATGAAGATGCTGGTGGCATGTCAATGCGACATAGAGCAAACACTAGTTGGTCTAAATACGAACACATGATTGATGAGACCAAAGAGGACGGTACGGTAGAAGAAATGAAACTACCATACTGGGACTTTAGGTTTTCTAATATCTGCAATTTCAAATGTCGTAGTTGTGGCCCTCAGTTGAGTACTGGTTGGTATCCTGATATTAAGAAGATTGCTGTCATGGAAACTGGTAGGTCTTTCCTACCCGATGATATTCCAAAGAACAATAAGTTTGATTTGTGGGAACAGATAGAACCATACTTTGAAGATGTCGAAGAGATATACTTTGCCGGCGGCGAACCTCTTATAATGGAAGAACACTATCGCATTCTAAAAAAACTTGATTCGATGGGGAGACATGATGTTTTGTTGCGATACAATACAAACTTCAGTGAGATGCGATATAAAGATTTGCATGTGTTGGAGTTCTGGCCCAAGTTTAAAAATGTAGAAGTTGGTGCAAGTATTGACGGCATGGGCGAGGAGGGTGAGTTCATCCGCAGTGGATTTAGTTGGCAACAATTTAAAGACAACAGAACTAAAATGAAACAGACATGCCCTCATGTAAACTTTTATGTGAGTAGTACAATCAGTATTCAGAATGCCTATCATATAGTGCCATTCCACCATACACTTGTTGAGGGTGGATGGATTGATAGTTATAATTCGTTCAATGTTAACATTGTCACCGAACCAAACCATCTTGATATAAGAATTTTACCACAACATCATAAAGTTAAATTAGAGAAACTTTACCAAGAACACATTGACATGTTATCCGATGTAGGTGATTGGTCTGCAAAACAGGGGTTCGATAGTTTGAAAAACCATTTGATGCAAGATATCGAAACTGCCGGAGAACATCTTGAAGTGTTCAAATACAAGATGAAACAAGTTGACAAGATACGAGAAGAAAACTTTTCGGAAACTTTCCCAGAGATGAGTGATTTGTATGGGCTTTAAAGAAACCAAGACACGGGACGCTGATGATTATTTCTTTGACGAAAGTTACTCTGCTGATAGTTTTTTGATGTCAGCAAAACCGATGTTAAATAAGATTATTGTGATTCGGTTATGTAATTCAAGGGATAGTAGTGTAGAACCATTTGATATGAAAATACAACTAGATGATAATCCAGCTGTTGATTTGTGGTATCAGAGATTTAAATATGAGTTAAAGTCGGAAGCCTTTTTCAGAAAAGAACATGTGTTTATGGGTGAGAGTACTCTCACTACAGAGGAAATGATTGGTCGGGTCAATACCACATTAGACCATATATCCAAGTTTGACTTTGTTGCCGAACAGTGGTCACGGTGGCATGACTTTGTTGCTGCAGACCAGACAAATGTTATTGACCACCCCATCAGTGAGAACCCAGACATATCCGTTAGATTGACAATGGAAGATTTTGCGGGTGGCAATGATAACAAAAAAATGAATATTGTTCATAACTACTTCCCCCTTCTTAGCGGCCCGGCCCTCAAAACCGCCGCATATATGTACATAGCTACAGATAGTATTAAGGCGAGTATCATGCGTTTGAACTTAGAGGTTCACGAACTCCATACTACCTTACAGAATGATAGTGATGCGCCGGAAGACTTTAATATGCATCTCAATATATCATGGCAACGGGCTCCAAAACATCTACCGTCATTGCCAGATTGTTTCAATGAATTGTTTACACCATACAATAAGTTTGGTGATGTGCTGTTGGGGTTTCCACAAGTTGGCAAGACTCACATAGAGGCATACGCAGAAGAAGACGAAGAATTAGAAGATGAACACATCGAACCTATTAAGTTTTTAGCCGGAGACATGTTAATAAGATTATCAACTGATATGGATGATAATTGGGTGGATGGATTTCATGCGTGGTTGGTTGAACAGGGATTAGACCCAAATGACCCAGCTGGAAGATATGGGTTTGCGAAACTTGGTCGGGTTGTAGACTGTGATTTGGAATATGTGCGTAACAGTATATCGGGTAAGTATGATGACATAGATAAGATAACTATTACAGACCCACTCGCCGGAGATGAAGAATATCACTACCCATATAGTAGATTTGATGATAATTACAAGGAGAAGTTTTTGGAGTATTTAAATGACTGATACGATATGCGTGTTGCCTTGGGTACATACCGAATTCACTACAGACGGAACATCAAACCCATGTTGTTTGTATCGCGCTGAACCAATGGGAGATTTGAAATCGGAGAATTTCCTAGATGTTTGGAATGGGGAAAACTATACCAATCTAAGAAAAGAATTTCTTGCAGGGGGGAAACCAAAAGGTTGTTCTCAGTGCTGGGAAGGTGAAGAAGCTGGATATCAATCAAAACGATTGCAGGACAATAAACGGTTTGCAAAACAGTTTGATGAAATAACGGAAACTCGGAACTTTATTGCTACCGATACACCAAAGTATCTTGACTTGAAATTTGGTACTCTGTGTAATCTGAAGTGCCGAACATGCGGCAGTATTAATAGTTCAAATTGGCAAACTGATGAGAAGAAGTTATATGGTAGAATTCTAAACAAAAAAGACCCATTGTGGATTGTTAAAAATCCAACGGTGTGGGATGAACTGTTTGAAATTATGCCATTGGTGGAACAAATGGATTTCACAGGTGGTGAACCATTTATGATAGCAGAACACTTTGACTTGTTGCGAAGAGTTGTGGAGTCTGGCCATGCCCATCATGTATCGTTGCATTATAACACAAATGGAACTATTCGCCCATCACAAGAGATATTCGATTTATGGGAACAGTTTAAGTCGTGTGAAATAATGTTTAGTCTCGATGGAATATATGAGAAATTTGAATACATGCGCCACCCAGCAAAATGGGATGAAGTCTGGAACAATTACAACCACTTCAAATCGATAGATTGGATGCATGTACAAGTTTGTCATACGGTAAGTATTTACAATGTTTATTACTTAGAAGAGTTTATAGAAAAGTTTGGCAGAGAAAACATATACCTTAACTTGTTGCATTTCCCTAGGGCCTATTGCGTTAGGAATATGCCAGATAAAGTGAAAGAACGGGTTGCTCAGAGACTTATAAATATCCCTGACATGGAAGACATAATTTCTTTTATGAATCAAGAACCACATTACGATAAATTAGACCTTGGGTTTTTGTCCGTGACTGAAAAACTGGACGAAATAAGAAGTGAAAATTTCAGTGAATGCTTTTCAGAATTTTATAGGATATTGGTAGATGGCGGAATCAACGAAGAACCTTGGGTCGTTAGAGAATACTTTAGACCAGTTAGTCAGTGAGGTTTCTGGCCTCAGAAGTGAACTGGCAGATTTAAAAAGAATCAACACCAGTGTCTTGAATAAACATTTGGTGCGGAAGGGGGCTGAGAGAGAACAACATTATATCTTCTTTGATAAGGTGAGTCAACAGTATGATCTCAACGATTCGATGTCATGGCCTGCGTGTAATGGTTCTGCCCATCCAGCATCAAATGGCGTTTTTGAAAACATCACTAACGTCATTGGTCATTATCAAAACGTAGACTGGCCTTTCAAAGTATGTGATATTTCAACTTTCGCTCCACCCAGCAGACACAAAGAAACCAATAATCTTTACTTCTTAGAGCCCCAGTTTATATTTACTGAGGCTTGGTCAGATTGTCTTGCAACGCTTTCGCCCGATGTAGTGGGATACCTACAAAACAGGCAAATGGCATTAGTACTGTGGTTTCCGCACGAAGGAATGAATTTTTATACTGGATTTAACGCCGTGGGTTGGATGCACCAGTTCCACTTGCAGATGAAGGAACAAAATTTAGAAAATTGCATTGCGTATTTTGTGTTTGGTGACCTTGAGTGCCAACGCAATTATGACGAGTGGTTCAAACACCAAGGTGCCGGACGGACAGATTTCCGATTTGAAAGGGTAATTTCTTATGACTATTTTCACAGGGAGTATTGGACTGAGTACGCAGAAAGAACTGGAATCTTTATAAACAGAACCCACAATATAGATTACATGTCGGCCGAAGCTTATGGTAACTCTGAACTTATCGGTGCATTTAATGACTCTGTGTGTATTCCATACGAACACTTTGACCCACAGTTGTTAATACAATCGCCAAACCCTTCAATTCAGAAGTCATATGAAGGATGCCAAACAGATGAGGTTCTCGCGGGAGTTCCACATGGCCACGAAAAGACAAAAGACTTGGTGTGTTTGAATGCACGACCAAGGTCACATAGACCGGCCCTTGTTTCTGAATTGCATAGGTTGGGATATAACAATGATAATTCTTATGTGAGTTACCTTAATAGAACTGATATATCACCTACCCTCGACACTTCAGAACATCCAGTAGAGAATCCTTGGAAAGAAATGATGTACAATGGAAGTGATATAACACAATTCACTGCCAGAAATAATGGATCCTTTGTTTGTTTTCTATCACACGATGTTCAAATTGAATATGTGTATAAATTCTGGTTGAATAGAGACACTGTTATTGCAGACGCATCGACTGCACAGGTTACCCAAGATGACAGGTTAATGACTACGAGTATGTACAAGGATTCGTTTTTCAGTCTTGTGTCAGAAACACTTTTCAGCGATGACCCACATTCGTTGTTCATCACAGAGAAAACATATAAATGTATTGCTTACAGACACCCATTCATGGTTGTTGGTAGTGTGGGTACACTGCGATACCTTAGACATCTTGGTTATGAAACCTTCCCAGAAATGTTTGATGAAAGTTATGATAATGAACGTGACCCCAAGAAACGGTTTGCTATCATTGTTAGCAACCTAGAACAATGGCATCAATTAACGCACGAAGAAAAGGTCGAGAAGTACAATAGTGTTAGACCTAAACTGTTACGCAACTTTCAACTATTTAAAAACTCGATTGGGACATTTGAACGGGATACGGTAAACGTGTTGGGTCAGTTGTCCTCTCACGGTGTTGAGATTCATTAGGTGTCTAGGTATTGGTCTAAGGGGGCAGATATAAAAAGTGGTAGCGTTCATATCACGGAATTTGAACGTGTGTTTGTTAAAGAATTACAACTACAAATGCCAAGTGATTGCGTTTTGGTAAATTCTACATGGTTTTCTCTCCCAGAAAATGTAGAAGATATGAAACGATGGTTAAGTCCCATGATAGATACAGATGGGCCTTTTCATCCAAAAGTGTTATTGTACTCTGGCATGGATTGGGAAAATGAGACATGCGTGGATACAGCGAGACAGGCGCATCTGTGGTTGCGAAAACACTTTCAAGTAATTGACATTGGTAATACTGGTAAAGGTCATTATTTTAGTTTCTGGATGTCTTTTATTCACAAACACCTTGACACCTTCTTTGATCCGTGTTATACTGAGATACCACGGATCAGGAAATACTTCATGTGTTTGAATCACCAACCGCATGCTCACCGCATCCAATTGCTTAATCTATTTCACCGAATCGGTTGGTTTAGGAAGGCCATTATTTCTGCTGTGATACCACACGAGGAATATGATTTTCCAAATCCTGTCATCCTCAAGGAAAACAGAGACCCCCGTATCATGGAGAAAGCCATGCCTTGGGAGATTGTCAACGAGAACCACCTAGCGAATGATATCATTTCTCTTGGTGATCCTATTTACTGGAACTCTCATTTTTGTACCGTTATCACGGAGAGTGTTTTGCACAGTGATGTGTTTTTGAGTGAAAAGACTTTTAAACCAATGATAGGATTGAGACCGTTTATTATTTATGGTGATGTTGGGATAAATGCGAAACTCAAGGAACTTGGGTTCGATACGTTTGAAGACTTATTCCCGTTATCGCATAGAACAGACTTCAACATCCCTAGTGACCGCCACATGTTCATTAAAGATGACCTCCTAAATCTAATGAATAAATATACCATTGAAGATTTAGAGGAGTTGTATCATAGTTTGGAAGACAGGTTAATGCATAACAGAAAACGAGTTCTTGAGGTTATAAATGAGAACTACACAGCAATCACGGAGATTAGTAAATTATGACAAAAATTGGTTTTATTGGGTTTGGAAAACTGGGCAAACCTTGCGCTGAGGTCATTGCAAAAAAAGGTTTCTCGGTTGATGTTTATGACACATCAGATGTTACTAGTCAGTGGTGTACTGTCACCGATTCAATTGAAGCGTGTGTCAAAGATAAGACATTTGTTTTTGTGGCAGTACCTACTCCGCATGACCCAGCTTACGATGGTTCAACGCCAACAAATCATTTGCCGCCTAAAGATTTTAATTATGATACCGTAAAAGAAGTTGTTGCAGAAGCAAACGCGCATATGTACGACTACCAGACGTTGGTTCTCATTAGTACCGTATTGCCTGGCACTGTTAGACGAGAGGTAGTTCCTCTTATTACAAATACCAAGTTTATTTACAACCCATACTTGATTGCTATGGGAACTGTTGCGTGGGATATGGTAAATCCAGAAATGGTAATGATAGGCACAGAAGATGGGCTAGAGTCACCAGAATCACACGAACTCATGTACTTCTATAATCAGATTATGGAAAATGAACCCAGATATGAAGTGGGTACTTGGGATGAGTGTGAGTGTATTAAGGTGTTCTATAATACATTCATTAGTGCCAAGATTGGTCTTGTAAATATGATACAGGATGTTGCAGAAAGACAGGGTAACATTAATGTTGATGTTGTTGCCAATGCCTTGCGAGATAGTGGTCAAAGAATCATGGGCCCAAGTTATATGAAGCCTGGGATGGGTGATGGTGGTGCTTGTCACCCGCGAGATAATATCGCACTTAGGCACATGGCGCAAGAATTGAATTTGGGGTATGACCTATTTGCTGAAATAATGAAAGCCAGAGATATACAAGCACAGAATATGGCCAACGCGATTACCAAACATGGAAATAGAATTGCCTTTACTTCAGACTCATATAAACCAGATGTACCATACACAAATGGTAGTTATAGTTTATTAGTACAGTTTTATGTATCATCGCAGAGGAAACATTGGGTGGTTACTATGAACGATAGTCCAGATGTTATAGTAAAGGTACACGCAACCGATATCATACCAGAGGATTTCGCAGGAATCATATTTGACCCTTGGAGAACCGAATCTGGTGAAAATGTAATTCGATACGGAGACACTAGAAATGGATAAAGAACAGAAATCTTGGCATCAAAAAAACATCGATGAACAGAAAGATATTGCCTCTAAAAGAGAAGCCGTAGAGAAAGCAAAGAAGGAGAAGGAACTAGACCGCAAATTGAAAAAGATGCGAGAACGAGACCCCTTTATTTATGACTAGATTAGTTGGATATGGATGTTCTAATACTGCCGGTGATGAGTTAACAGACCACTTGATTCTTAAAACAACTGCACAAAAACTGGATATGGTCAAGAGAGAAATCGGGGGTGATAGGAACCTCGAGCGTTTGTTTCTGCATCAGTCGCAGCCAGGCGGCAGCGTCCAGACGGTATGGGAATACCTGTACCACCACTTTGGGTTTCAATATGACCCCCGTTTAGACGGAATGGGTATCACTGACCCATACGCCTGGCAGTCAGTTGATACCGCTGATGATTGGGCATCTAAGTTCCCAATGCAAGTGGAACCCTATAGTCGTTCTTTGACTTGGGTTAGACATTTAGCTGAACATGGCGGATACACCCAATATATGAACAGGGGTCAAGGTGGCGGTTCGGTGGAAATGTGTCTTTATTATTTACAAACAGACCTAATGAGTGGAGCGGTGAATCCGGCAGAAGACAAGATTGTCGTGCAAGTACCACACCCATACAGGTGGTTGGGTATGGACTTTGATGGAGACACATACACCATCCGCCCCAATGACTTAATGTATAAGACTCCGATTGACCCCAAACAACCAGACGAATTGAACTTCTATACGGTAAGTTATAGATACTGCACTGCACTCAAACATCTGAAAATGTTGGGTGCCGAGTTATTCTTTATACATCAATCACCACAAGCACTAAGAAGGGATGTGCTAGAAGACAATCCGGTTGGGTTGAGCAGTGGCCCATACTCCGGCAGTTTGCCATATCGTTTGGTACAACATCAATGGGAGTGGGTATTTGATAATGCGGTTGATTATAATAAGGATCTGCCAACCGCAGATATCAGTGGCAACTCAGAACGAGGCGCTGAGGGAAGCGTACATGGATGTGGTCATTATATTGCCGAGTTGCAGAAAGAAATTGGGATGAGTTTATCGCAGATGCCTCAGCTGAGGGCGGCATAGTGAACCACTTTGTTATTGATGCTAAACTGACAGAAGACCAAAA
>TARA_B110000902_G_scaffold90302_1_pt1 | contig 30503 bp, 43 predicted proteins | sample TARA_B110000902 | Tara Oceans TARA_B110000902 (sample SAMEA4398009) | marine metagenome | biome: Polar Biome; feature: [SRF] surface water layer (ENVO:00010504); material: water (ENVO:00002006), including particulate matter (ENVO:01000060) such as... | depth 5 m | reverse complement strand
TTTTTTTTGTACCAAAGAGCGATAAAGGACGTTGCAATTCAATGTATAATGAGTACGAAAGTGGGGAAGGTTAGATTAATGTTTGGGTATGAAAAGTAGTAGATTTTAAACCGCAAATTTCATTTTAAAGATGAATTTTGGTTTGAAAGATAATAAGTGAATGTATACCGTTCACGGAACACGTTTTTTAGCCTTTGTTGGCGTATCGTCCTTTTTTTTCTTCTCTAGGGTTACGATGTGTGTGAAAGTCCACATGCGGTAGAGATGGCAGGCTATATTTTTTACCTGTAAGTTGGTCTTTTACACTTTCTCTTGGAATGTTCCAACAATTTGAAATATAGTGCAAGTGAGGTTGTCCATCTTTATAGTTTTCCTTTCCAGCTAGGCTTTTGTATGTCAGAAAGAAGCAATGCCATCTATCATCAAGGTCTAAAAACTTGGAGACAGTTACCTTTCGATGTTCAATCACTTGTTTTTGTTGACCTTTGGTCATTTTTGTTTCACCAACAGTGTTGACAGTTCCGTCATCATCTATTTCGATAAATTCTGGCAATTCTGCCGCATCAAGTCCTTTGTGGTTATGTGATGCATTGTACAGACTGTATTTGTAACCGTGCAGTTCATGGGCCTTTAGGATGAAGGCAATCAACTCATCAGATGTAAAAGATATATTTTTAAGCAGCCTGACTTGATCTTTTTTTTCTATCTGCTTCAAGGAGTTCTAGCAAGTTTTTTGGAATCTCTACCGATTTAAATTTCTCAAGTTGGTTTTGCCATTCCTTAATTGCTCTTTTAAAAAGGACTTTATCAATTAACTCCTCTGGCACTTCCAATCCATTCATTTTCAGATTGTGTCTATCGAACCACATGGAAGAACTAATGAACGTGTGCATGATTTGATGTTCAGGATTGACATATTCGAAGTCATCGAACTCTCTAACAATGTAATCACCTGATCCGTTAGGCTTTCCAAATTTTCTTGTTCTTACTACCATGTGTTTCTTTCGCATCCCCGCCAACGAATCGGTTACGAGAAGTGTCCCGAAGGGCATTGCTCAAAAGTTTTCTCCCCCAGCATTTTATAATACTCAAACTGCTTCTTTACGCTTTCTAAATAACTGTTCATAATTAAAGAGGTCTGTTTTAATTGGTTATGACGGTTTGATAAAATGAGTGCACTAAGTGCTTGCGGAAAGATCTAACCTCTCGAATTTGTACTTCCTTTTTACGAAGAAGTAGTTGCATTCATTTTATCTATTGTTATATGGTGTCATTAATTAACAACTAATTTTTCAGCTCTGAAGGTTGATCCTATATGCTCACTCGAACTTAAGGTCATTTCAAATAATACCTCCTTTGCCTCGTTTACTTCGATAATTCTAGTTGCAATTTGATCAATATTAGGTGATAACGTCTGATTTAAACTATCCGTATATAAAAGATCAAAAGCTGTCGATCCAGCAGTAATAAGCCTTGATGAGGTGCTTTCGATATAGTCTACATCACTTAAGAAAGGGGCAAACATCTCTTCTCCTCTCTCCTTCCCGTATTGCCATATCTGTGAAATAGTACCACCCCGATCAGCATTTTCTGAAATTTCATATTCAACAATTCGGCTATATATAGAAGTTGCACTTCCAAACTCTCTTCCAAATCCATTGTCAAACTGAAGTAGGTTTCCATTCGGAAGTATTAGAGGTGCATGTTGACCCCAACTCCATTCAAAATCAGCACCAACCGGTTGAAGTAAGTAATCTTGGTACTCATCTGCCCAGCCTTTGTGAGGAGCCAATATCCACTTAAGTTGATTGTCCCAGGTTATTTTTGCTAAGCCTTGAGCTTGACCTGAAACAATTATCGTATTGTCTCTCTCATCATGAATCACAGCATTTACATGAAACCAATCACTTCCATCACCAATTCTTCTTAGCGTATACCGATCCATTGGCAATATTTCTCTGAGATCCCAAATGTTGCCAATTGTTCCAGAGGACCTTTCAATTTCAATAATATGGTCTTCAATAGTTGCAATTCCTACTTTGTTCACAGCAACAAGAAAATTGCCGTTTGACATTTCATACACATCGTGATGGGCATTTTCAAAGTCTGGATAGAAGGAATATTCTTTTATCAATTTGCCCATCATAGTGTACTCGAATATACTTCCCTGCCCATTTCCCGCATTCCCAAAGCCAACATTTCCATTTTTGAACCGCTGAAGTGCAAATTTGACAGTTTGGGTGAATCCCTCTGAAAACCATCTTATTTTACCATATGGGTCAACCATAAAAGGAATAAGCGAAGGACTATAGTTGACAAGAATTAGTGTATTTTGATCATAGCTATCATACTCCTTAACAATATCAAAAGTTGGAAGGTCAAAAGGCAGTTCTTCAGTTTGAATGGATATTGACGTGCTGGTTCTAATCACTCCTTCTTTATTCGTAAAGGTCAACTCAACTTCGTTGTCATAATTTGCGTACAGACCAAAAACTTCCAGTGAATGATTTTTACCAAAATGTTCAAGTTCAATTATGATGTCGGAGTTTGGACCATCTTGACCCACTACTTTTACAATGAATTTACCACTGACCGGTGTTTCTATGTTAATTATTGATGAAAGTGGAGCTATATTAAATGGATTTAGAATTACTTCATTTGTAGTTAGTTCATCTCCAAGAATGAAAGTTGATATGCTTGTGGAGTCAGCTAGAGTTAATTCTAATTTCCAGTTGACATTATCAATCGCATAATCAAATACAAACTCTTTGGAAATCTCATAGGTTTCACCATTTTCAAAATTTAATAAAATTGATTCATCTTGATCTGTTAATTCAAGTATTAACAATTCTGCAAATTTCGCCTCATTTATGATACTCTTTAGTTGCAAGATACTGTTGACCAGTTGTAATTCTTTTAGGTCTTCTTCTAGTTCACAAATTTGATTTTCAAGGTCTTCCTTTTGACAAGAAATAAATAATACTGTTAACAGTGCGACACACAGGAAATTGATAGTTCTTTTTCGTTTCATTTTTTTAGTTGCTCAAATACCATACAACGGTTTGTATAAGAAAAGTAAGGTAAACACACTTACTTTTCGGTTTAGCACTTAGCCAAATTTTCAATTTTACCGTTATCTCTTTTTAACCGTCAAATTGTGAATTTGGCGGACTTTGTTGAATGTACTAACTTTGGGTTTAGTACTTAACCATTACTATTATACCTTGTTAGGTAGCGTATTTATTCATTTCCGATAATATTCTCATATTCATTTGTCGTCATTGTTGTCGATATAGAAACAGAGCTTCTCGTATATTAAGAACAATACTAAAGATAAATGGAAGCAATTACAACTGTACTGGTAGGCATTGTTGGCTACGCCGCAAAGTTTTACGCTTATATGACATAGCACCCTTTTTTTGGAAAGTGATGCATATAATTAAGACATTCGCAATGGACTATAGCAACAGCAGTGCACGCAAAAAATCTAGGATAAGTGAGACAAGAAATCCACCTATTCGTATTCACTTATTCCTATTTACATTTACAGTATCGCAATCAATTCCACAATGTACACGCACGCTGTAAAGGCGTAGTGGCAAACAAACGGCATTGGTGGCAGTGAGTTATAAGCGAGTACGACAATGTTTAGCTATCTCCAAAATTGGACTGCCCTATGATGCAGAAGTTCAGCACCTATAATGCACAAAGGAAAAACATCTATTATAGATGTTTCATAACTCAATGCCTAGCCGCTACAGTCTCTTACATATAGACACAGGTATATGAATACACTTCCACCTTTGGAGCGTTTAGACGCTATGTACGGGGCTTTGTAGCGTCGACAGAAAGTCCCTTTAAGATGTTTTGTGTATATTGTCATCAACAAATAGCCTTGACCCATGCACAAAGACACATCCTCATCACAGCAAATACAGCTTTACGTTAAGACCAATTGCTCTAAATCTAAAAAAGTAATCGCCTATGCTAAGAGTCACTCCAGCAAGGTAACTACCGTAAATTTATGCAAGACAAAAAACACGGGGACTATGTGGCACAACATACTTTCTAAGCTCGATAAATCGCCAAAGGAAATACTTGATAAATCCATGCCCTATTATCAAGATAACATAAAAGGTAGAGACTTTGATGAAAGAGACTGGACTGTATTGTTGATGAATAATCCGGAACTGCTCAGAAGCCCAATTGCCATTAAAGGAGATACAGCCCGTGTCATAGACAATCCCACCGATATCTATAAAATGTAAGCATAAAAAAAGTCCCTTACCGAAGTAAGAGACTAATATTATTGAGATTAGTTGGTACTTATGTGCCTTCTACTTCGTCTGTGTTCGTATCTGCTTCAGTTTCCACTTCAGCAACCTCCTCTTTCACTTCAGCTGTAGTAGCCTCGGTAGCTGGAGCAGCAGCTTCTGTTTTCTTACCTCTACGTGTACGTTTACTACCCGATTTTGCTTTAGCAGCAGCACCTTTAGCTTCTATCGTAGCTTCGTTGTAGTCTACAAGCTCCATCATACACATTTCAGCGTTGTCGCCTAGTCTGTTGTGTGTTTTTAGGATACGTGTATAACCACCCGGTCTGTCAGCTACTTTTACAGAGATGTTTGTAAACAATTCGTTTACTGCATCTTTACTCTGTAGGTAACCAAAAACTATTCTACGTGAATGTGTCGTATTGTCTTTAGACTTAGTTATAAGTGGTTCTACATAAACTCTAAGAGCTTTTGCTTTTGCCGTCGTAGTAAATATACGCTTATGAGTAAGAAGAGAAGCGGCCATGTTACTTAACATTGCTTCTCTGTGTCCTTTCTTTCTACCTAAATGGTTGAATTTCTTCCCGTGCCTCATCGTTCTTTAATTTATTCGTCGTCTAGATTATATTTAGATACATCCATACCGAAATCTAAGCCTTTCTCTTTAACGAAATCTTCCAATTCTGTTAATGACTTTTTACCAAAGTTTCTGAACTTCAATAAATCTTCGATGTGGAAACTCACAAGTTCTCCTAATGTTCTAATCTCAGCTGCTTTCAAGCAATTGTATGCTCTTACAGACAGGTCAAGATCAGACAAAGAAGTCTTGAGTATTTTTCTCATATGAAGCATATTCTCATCTACTTCATTCTTTTGTGACTGCACCTGTGTATCTTCTAAAATACTCTCATCAGAGAATAACACAAGATGTCTAATCATTATTTTCGAAGCTTCTTTAAGAGCTTCTTCTGGGTGAATAGATCCATCTGTTTTTACTTCAAAAACCAATTTCTCATAATCCGTTTTTTGCTCTACCCTAAAATCTTCAACATGATATTTCACGTTTTTGATAGGCGTAAATATAGAATCAATTGCAATTTCGCCTATTACAGCGTTCTCGTCAACATTTTCTTCAGCTGGAACATATCCTCTACCTTTTTCTATTGTAAGCTCTATTTCTAGATTCACATAAGGCTCCATAGAACATACTACAAAGTCAGGATTCAAAATCTCAAAAGCATTTGTATAGCGAGCAATTTCACCTGCCTTAAATTCTTCTTTACCTTTAAGTGATACAAATATTTTCTCACTATCGTTAGAATCAATAAGTTTTTTGAAACGTACTTGTTTTAGATTCAGAATTATTTCTGTAACATCCTCTAAAACTCCTTTGATAGTCGCAAACTCATGGTCTACACCAGGAATACGAATCGCAGTAATTGCCCAACCTTCTAGTGAAGAAAGTAAAATTCTTCTCATAGCATTACCAACGGTAATACCATATCCTCTTTCCAAAGGACTAAATTCAAACAGACCATAATTGGCTGTTTCTTTGTGCATTATAACCTTATCAGGTTGTTGAAAATCTAATATCGCCATCTTATTACTTAGAATAAAGTTCTACTATTAATTGCTCTTTGATATTTTCTGGAATATCCGATCTCTCAGGATAATTCAAAAAAGTACCTTTCATCTCACTACTGTTCCATTCTAACCAGCTAAACGATTTGTTTGCTGCTAATGAATCAGATATTAACTCAAGTGACTTCGACTTCTCACGTACTTCTACTACGTCACCTGGACGTACTTGGAACGATGGGATGTTTGTAAGAACACCATTCACACGGATGTGTCTGTGACCTACTAACTGTCTTGCACTACTACGTGTTGGAGCTATACCTAATCTATATACGGTATTGTCCAAACGAGCTTCTAGGAATTTAAGCAGGTTTTCACCTGTGATTCCTTTTTTACGATCCGCCTTGTCAAAAGTCAACGCAAATTGCTTTTCAAGTATACCATACGTGTACTTTGCTTTTTGCTTCTCAGCCAATTGCATTGCATACTCTGATTTCTTTCCTCTTCGGCGTGTGTTTCCGTGCTGCCCAGGAGGGTAGTTCTTCTTCTCTAACGCTTTAGAAGGTCCGAATATCGGCTCTCTAAACTTACGTGCAATCTTTGCTTTGGGTCCTCTATATCTTGCCATTATATTTTTATTTTATAATATTAGTGATACTTAAACTCTTCTTCTTTTAGGAGGTCTACATCCATTGTGTGGCAATGGTGTAACATCTCTAATCGCTGAAACTTCTAAACCTGCTTGGTTCAATGTACGTATGGCAGACTCTCTACCGGCACCTGGACCTTTAACTAATACTTCTATTTTCTTTAATCCTAGATCTACTGCTACTTTAGCACAGTCTTGAGCTGCTACTTGAGCAGCATACGGAGTGTTTTTCTTAGAACCGCGGAATCCCATTTTACCGGCACTACTCCAAGATATAACTTGTCCTTGACTGTTTGTGATAGAAACGATTATGTTGTTAAACGTAGACTTAATGTACGCAAAGCCATTCGCTTCAACATTAACCTTTCTTTTCTTCACTGATTTTTTACTACCTGCCATGTTCTATTTATCTAGGTGCTTTTTTCTTGTTAGCCATTGTTTTTTTCTTGCCCTTTCTGGTACGAGCATTGTTTTTAGTTCTCTGACCACGTAACGGTAAACCTTTACGATGTCTCAAACCTCTATAACATCCTATATCCATAAGACGTTTAATATTCATCTGAACCTCAGATCTAAGTTCACCTTCTACCTTGAACTCATTACCGATAACCTCACGGATACCAGAGATATCTGTATCTGTCCAGTCTTGAACTTTTTTATCTTCACTCACTTTAGCTTGAGCGAGTATGTGTGAAGCTCTACTGTCTCCAACACCGTGTATATAGGTTAATCCTATTACACCTCTTTTACCCTTTGGTAAATCTATTCCTGCAATACGTGCCATGGTTTATCCTTGTCTTTGCTTAAATCTTGGATTCTTCTTATTGATGACGTAAACACGTCCTTTTCTTTTAACGATCTTACAATCACTTGATCGTTTTTTAACTGATGTTCTAACTTTCATGCTGTTATTTATATCTGTAGCTAATTCTGCCTCTCGTTAAATCGTAAGGACTCATCTCAACTTGCACCTTATCACCTGGAAGAATACGAATGTAGTACATCCTCATCTTACCACTGATAGTAGCTACTATCTCGTGATCATTCTGGAGTTTTACCCTGAACATTGCGTTTGACAATGCTTCAGTTATTACTCCATCTTGTTTTATCGCTTGTTGTTTTGCCATTTTTTAAAGGGCTGCAAAATTAAATTTTTTATTTCTCTCTACCAAACTTATCCTGTGATAGCTCCACCAACTGATGACCTACCTTTTATTCGCCCAGTTTTCATAAGACCATCATAATGTCTCATAATTAAATACTGTTCTACTTGCTGCAATGTGTCTAGTACCACACCTACCATAATAAGCAGTGACGTACCTCCATAAAACTGTGCAAACTGATCATTCACTCCTACCTTGATAGCAAAGAATGGAAAGATTGCAACCAATCCTAAAAATACAGAACCGGGTAATGTTATTCTTGACATCACCGCCCCTATGAAGTTGGCTGTTTTCTTTCCTGGTTTTACACCTGGAATAAAACCACCGTTCTTCTTAAGATCGTCTGCTATCTGATTTGGATTAATCGTAATCGCCGTATAGAAATAGGTAAACAATACAATCAGTACAAACGTCAGAATATTATATCCTGCCGCATCTGGTCTAGAGAGAGACATCAAAAATGACGAATCTTCTAATCCAGGTATACTTGCTGCTGTACCCGGAAGAAACATTAACGCCTGAGCAAAGATGATTGGCATAACGCCCGCCGCATTCACTTTTAATGGCAAATATTGTCTTACTCCTCCAGTCTGTCTGTTACCTACTATTCTTTTAGCATACTGCACAGGTATTCGTCTTGTGGCTTGTACCAGTGCAATCACGGCTAGTATAACTACTACCCATATGACTAACTCTACTATAAGTAGCATCACTTGACTACCCTGAAATCTATCTACAACCTCTGCAAAGAGTGTTGCTGGTAGACGAGCTATGATACCTACCATAATAAGTATGGAGATACCATTACCTACTCCACGGTCTGTGATACGCTCACCCAACCACATTGTAAACATCGTACCTGCTACTAGAGCTGCTGTACCGATAATCAGGAACGTAGTCCAACCCAATGCATCCGAAGTCTCTGACATAAGTGCCAAAGGCTTTCCTGATCCACCAGTAGACTTTAGATTGATAAGATATGCAATACCTTGCACCGTAGTAATTGCGATGGTTAGGTATCTTGTTATCGAATTTATCTTACGTCTTCCATCTTCACCTTCTTTCTGCATTTTTTGGAATGTTGGTACAGCCACGGTAAGCAGCTGAATAACAATCGATGCAGATATGTAAGGCATGATACCTAATGCAAAAATAGAAACCCTATCAAAAGCACCACCAGAAAAGGTATTGACCAAGCCTAAAAATCCTCCAGACTCTTTGTTACCGTAGAAGTCGGGATCAGTCAAGATAACAGGATCAACTCCTGGTATCACGATGAAAGTACCGATTCTATATACAATAAGAAGAAGAACCAAATTAATGATTCTTGTTCTTAAATCCTCTATCGAGAATATATTCTTTAAAGTGCTAATTAATTTATTCATAAAATTTAGAGTGTTTCTGCTGCACCTCCTGCTTTTTCAATAGCCGCTTTAGCAGTAGCTGTGAATGCATTTACTGTAACATTAACCTTACTTGTCAATTCTCCTCTACCTAAAATCTTTACTATTTGCGTTTTCTTGATAACATTGGCTGCTATTAAAGAAGCTGTTGTTACCTCAGTCGCTTTCGTTTTGTCTACAAAATCTTGTAGTCTATCTAGGTTTATTCCTACGTACTCTACTCGTGTTGGGTTTTTGAAACCAAACTTAGGTACACGTCTTTGAAGTGGCATTTGTCCACCTTCAAAACCTACAGATCTACTGTAACCTGTTCTAGACTGAGCACCTTTATGACCTTTTGTAGAAGTTCCTCCTCTACCAGAACCCTGGCCACGAGCAATTCTTTTTCTATTCTTTACCGAACCTTCTGCCGGTTTCAAACTGTGTAATTTCATAACTATACTTTTTCTACTCTTAGTAAGTGTTCAACTTTACGAATCATTCCAGACACTGAAGGAGACTCTTCTACCTCTCTTGTCTTATGCAACTTCTTTAGACCTAGAGCAATTAATGTTCTCTTTTGATCTGCAGGACGTCTTATAGCACTCTTTATTTGTGTTATTTTTACTTTTCCCATGGTATTATCCGTTAAAGACTTTGTTTAGACTTGTACCTCTCTGCTCAGCTATAGTATACGCATCTCTTAATTTTGAGAGTGCATCCATAGTTGCTTTTACCACGTTGTGTGGATTTGAAGATCCTTTGGACTTAGCCAATACATCATGAACACCTGCACTTTCAAATACTGCACGCATTGCACCACCGGCAATAACACCTGTACCATTCGATGCTGGTTTCATAAATACAAAACCACCTGAATACTTTCCATACTGTTCGTGTGGTATTGTGTTATTTATCAAAGGAACTTTTATCAAGTTCTTCTTAGCATCCTCTATACCTTTTTGAATGGCATCTATAACTTCTCCCGCTTTTCCAAGTCCGTGTCCTACGATACCGTTTCCATCTCCAACCACTACGATTGCATTGAAACTGAACGTACGACCACCTTTGGTAACCTTAGCTACACGGTTTATGTTTACTACTGTCTCTTTAAGCTCAAGATCAGTAGTTTTTACTTGCTTTAATGTTTGTGTTGCCATTTCTTAAAATTTTAATCCTCCCTCTCTTGCTCCTTCTGCTAGATTCTTCACTCTACCGTGGTATAAGTATCCGTTTCTATCAAATTTCACGCTTTCTATTCCGTTTGCAGTTGCTTTTTCGGCTATTGCTTTTCCTACCTCTTTTGCTATTTCACATTTGGTACCTTTATCCATACCCTGCGATGAAGCAGAAAGAATAGTTGCACCTTTAGTGTCATCAACGAGTTGCACGTATATTGCCTTGTTGCTTCTATACACACACAATCTTGGCATCTCAGCAGTTCCTAAGACCTTACGTCTTATTCTTCTTTTTATTTTAGCTCTTCTGCTTGACTTATTTTTTATCATAATACTATGCCTAATTATTTAGCTGCAGTCTTACCTGCTTTTCTTCTTAATACCTCTCCCTTGAACTTAATACCTTTGCCTTTGTACGGCTCTGGTGGACGCAAGCTTCTTAATTTAGCTGCTACTTGTCCTAAAAGTTGGTTGTTAATACTCTCAAAGGTTACCAATGGTGGCTTACCTTTAGCTGCTTCTGCAGTAACTTTTACTTCATTTGGGATTTGCATGAAGATAGTATGAGAATAACCTAAGTTAAGCTCTAGTAGCTGACCAGTAACTGTAGCTCTATAACCTACACCTACTAACTCTTGCTCCGTTTTGAAACCATTCGTTACGCCTTCAACACAGTTTGAGATCAATGATCTGTATAAACCATGCTTAGACTTCTCCGCTTTAGTATCGCCACTTCTGCTTACTACTATTTTTCCTTCTTCTGCAGATACCTCTACCAAATCAAACGACTGGGTTAACTCACCCTTTGGTCCTTTGACTGTAATTTCGCCTGCGTTGATTTTAACTTCAACTCCCGTAGGGATGGCTATTGGATTATTTCCTATTCGTGACATCTTATTTTCTTCTCTATTTTATTAGGATACGTAACAAAGTACTTCACCACCTATATGTTCCGTTCTTGCTTCTTTATCTGTCATTACACCTTTAGATGTAGACACGATAGCTATACCAAGACCATTCAATACGCGTGGCAATTCATCTGCACTCTTGTATTGTCTCAAACCTGGCTTACTTACTCTTCTTAGCTCTCTGATAGCAGATAACTTTGTAGAAGGGTGATACTTTAAAGCGATTTTGATAGTTCCTTGTGGTCCTGTTTCATCATCAAACTTATAGTTTAAGATATAGCCTTTATCAAACAAAACAGTTGTTATTGCTTTTTTAATGTTTGAAGCTGGAATCTCAACTATACGGTGATTCGCTTTTATACCGTTTCTTACTCTTGTAAGATAATCTGCTATTGGATCTGTAATTTTACTCATTATATTACCAGCTTGCTTTGGTTACTCCTGGGATAAGGCCTTTTGAAGCCATTTCTCTAAACACGTTTCTTGAGATACCAAAATCTCTCATATAACCTCTTGGTCTACCTGTAGCTGAACATCTGTTTCTCAAACGAGTAGGCGATGCATTTCTAGGTAATTTTTGAAGTCCTTCATAATCTCCAGCTTCTTTAAGAGCAGCTCTTTTAGCAGCATACGTCTTAACCGCATGCTCGCGTTTACGCTGTCTTGCTTTCATTGATTCTTTTGCCATCTTATCTTAATTCTTTATGAATGGTAATCCTAATTCTGTTAACAAACTATGGCACTCAACATCTGTTTTTGCAGTAGTTACAAAAGTGACATCCATACCATTTATTCTAGACACTTTGTCTATATCGATCTCTGGGAAGATGATTTGCTCGATAATACCCATTGAGTAATTACCACGTCCATCAAAACCTTTATCGCTTACACCTCTAAAGTCACGTACACGTGGTAAAGAAACTGCGATGAATCTATCTAAAAATTCATACATTTTCTCTCCTCTTAGTGTAACACGACAACCGATAGGCATATCTTCTCTAAGTTTAAAGTTAGATATCGCTTTACGAGAGAATGTCGCAACTGCTTTTTGACCAGCAATTGTTGTCATCTCCTCTATAGCAGTATCTACCAATTTTTTATCAGCAACACCAGCTCCAACACCTTGATTTAAACAAATCTTAGTTAAACGCGGTATTTGCATAACGTTTTTGTAACCGTGCTTCTCTTTTAGCTTGGCTACTAATTCGCTTTCGAATTTTTCTCTTAATCTTGGTTTCATCTTAATTCTTTATAAATTCACCCGTCTTGATTGCGTAACGCTGAAGCTTACCTTCATCGTTTCTTTTTCTACCTACACGTGTAGCTTCTCCGTTTGCAACTACTTGTAATTTAGACACGCGTATCGCCGCCTCTAATTTCACAATAGAACCACTTGGATTATCTGCATCTGGTTTTCTATGCTTAGTCACCATATTCACACCATCAACTATAGCTGTTCCTTCCTTAAGGTTTACCAGCTTTACTTCACCTGTTTTATTCTTATCATTACCCGATAACACCTTAACGGTATCACCCTTGCGTATGTGCAATTTTGGTATTTTGTTAAATTTCCGTCTCATATTATAGTACTTCTGGTGCTAATGATACAATTTTCATAAACTTACGATCTCTTAACTCTCTAGCAACAGGACCGAATATACGTGTAGCTCTTGGCTCATCAGTAGCAGTAAGAAGTACACAAGAATTATCATCAAATCTGATGTAAGAACCATCTGGTCTTCTAAACTCTTTTCGTGTACGAACTATAACCGCTCTAGAAACAGTACCTTTTTTAATGTTACCGGCAGGCATAGCATCTTTAACAGTAACAATAATCTTGTCACCAACACTAGCATATCTACGCTTGGTACCACCTAATACTCTTATACAAAGTACTTCTTTGGCTCCACTGTTATCAGCTACTTTTAATCTTGATTCTTGTTGTATCATATTATTTCGCTCTTTCTATAATTTCTACTAGTCTCCAACGCTTGTCTTTACTTAGAGGTCTAGTCTCCATGATACGAACAATATCGTTTTCGTTACATTCATTCTTCTCGTCGTGTGCTTTAAACTTAGCCGTAGACTTAACGAATTTCTTGTATTTCGGGTGCTTCATTTTACGCTCAACAGAAACAGTGATGGTCTTTTCCATCTTGTTACTGCGAACCACACCTACAATCTCTTTTCTAAAATTTCTTTCCATTTCTTAAGCCTCCGTTTTCTCGTTTCTACGTCTGTTTATTTCTGTAAGATATCTCGCAATAGTCTTTCTAGTAATCCTGATCTTATGAGGATTCTCTATTGGAGAAACAGCGTGACTAAACTTCATTTTCTGGAGCTGTGCTCTCTCATCCTTAAGGTTGAGGTGAAGTTCTTTTTCAGTTAAATTTTTAATGTCTTGATACTGCATATTAATTAAGCACTATAATCTGGTCTTACTACAAATTTTGTTGTTACAGGAAGCTTTTGTCCAGCTAATCTCATAGCCTCTTTAGCAATCTCCTCACTCACACCGTCTACCTCAAAGATGATAGTACCTGGTTTGATAACGGCTACCCAATACTCTGGAGAACCCTTACCCTTACCCATACGAACCTCTGCAGGTTTTTTGGTAATAGGCTTATCAGGGAAAATTCTTATCCAAACTTTACCCTCTCTTTTCATATAACGGTTTAGAGCTATTCTCGCTGCTTCTATTTGTCTAGAAGTGATCCAAGATGGTTCTAAGGATTTCAATCCAAAATCACCAAATTGTATGCGATGGCCTCTACCTGCTACACCTTTTACTCTGCCTTTCTGGCGTTTTCTATATTTTATTCTCTTTGGAGATAACATAACTATTGCCTTGCTTACTTATTATTTCTTCTACGATCACCACCTCTGTGACCTCCTCTTTTTTCTCTCTGTTGCTTTGGCTCACCCATTCCCATATTCACGGAAAGGTCTCTTTTACCAAAAACTTCTTCTTTGAAGATCCAAACCTTCACACCAATCTTACCGTAAACAGTAAGTGCTTCTGTTAATGCATAATCAACATCTGCTCTAAAGGTGTGTAATGGAATACGACCCTCCTTGAATTGCTGGGTACGTGCCATCTCTGCACCATTCAATCTACCCGATACCATGATTTTGATACCTTGTGCACCCATTCTCATAGAAGAAGCAATCGCCATCTTAATGGCTCTCTTGAAGTTAACTCTTCCCTCTATCTGCTGTGCGATCGATTGACCGACTAACATAGCATCAAGCTCAGGACGTTTCACCTCAAAAATGTTAATCTGAACATCTTTCTTGGTTAATTTCTTAACCTCTTCTTTAAGTTTATCAACCTCAGAACCACCTTTACCAATTACAATACCTGGTCTTGAGGTATGCACGGTAATGATAACTCTCTTGAGCATACGCTCAATCAATATCTTAGAAATACCCGCACGAGGCATTCTCGCGTTTAGGTACTTACGTATCTTATTGTCTTCAGCTAACTTTTCTCCAAACTCTTTACCACCGTACCAGTTGCTTTCCCAACCTCTTACGATACCTAATCTAAGTCCTATCGGATTTACTTTTTGTCCCATTTCTTATTCTTCTGACGCTGATTCTGTTGCTACTTCCGTTTCTACCTTATCCACTTTCAAAGTGATATGATTAGATCTTTTTCTAATACGGTGTGCTCTACCTTGTGGTGCAGGTTGAATTCTTTTTATCATTCTTCCTGGATCCACAAACACTTCCTTGACAATAAGACCAGTTTCTTCATCGACACGCTCGTCGTTCACCTGCTGCCAGTTGGCAATTGCAGATTTCAAAAGTTTCTCAACTTTCTGAGCATATATACGTTTCTGAGAAAACTTCAATGTATTCAATGCGTCTTCTACACGTTGACCTCTTATCTGGTCTACCACAAGTCTCATCTTACGAGGAGACATTGGGCAATTATTTAATTTAGCTATTGCTTCCATCTTTACTTCTTAGCCTGATGGCCCTTAAATGTTCTTGTTGGTGAAAACTCTCCTAGCTTATGACCTACCATGTTTTCTGTAACATATACAGGTATAAACTTATTGCCATTGTGCACAGCCAGTGTGTGGCCTACGAACTCAGGAGTAATCAATGAAGCTCTACTCCATGTCTTGATTACTGATTTCTTTTCACCCTCGTTCATTACATCCAACTTACGCTGTAACTTGAAGTGAACAAATGGTCCTTTCTTTAATGATCTAGCCATGACTTATTTTCTTTTTCTCTCCAGTATTAAACGAGATGATTGTTTCTTTTTGTTTCTAGTTTTTAAGCCTTTAGACTTAGTACCCTTTCTAGTACGGGCTTGTCCACCTTTAGATCGACCTTCACCACCACCTTGTGGGTGATCGACAGGATTCATCGCTGCTGGACGAGTTCTAGGTCTTCTTCCTAACCATCTGCTTCTACCAGCCTTACCAGATATTTCTAACTGGTGATCTCCGTTTGAAACCTCACCTATAACGGCAAGACACGTGGTTAATATCATACGACTTTCACCTGAAGGCAACTTGATTACAGCATACTTGCCGTCTCTAGCTACCAATTGAGCACTAGTTCCTGCACTTCTACAAATCTCAGCACCTCTACCCGGCTTCATCTCTATATTGTGTATTGTTGTTCCCAATGGAATATTCTCAAGGAACATTGCATTACCAACATCAGGAGTAGCTTCTATTCCGCTTACTACCTTCTGTCCAACTACTATACCCTTAGGAGCAATTATATATTTCTTCTCTCCATCGGCATACTGAACCAAAGAGATAAACGCAGTTCTGTTTGGATCATACTCTACAGTAAGTACCTCAGCAGCTTCATGTCTATTTCTTTTAAAATCGATAATACGATATCTTCTCTTGTGTCCACCACCACGATTTCTCATGGTCATTTTACCTGTATCGTTTCTACCACCAGTCTTCTTCAGTGGAGCCAAAAGGCTTTTCTCTGGCCTACTTGCAGTCAATGCTTCAAAAGTTACTGCTAACTTGAAACGTTGTCCTGGAGTAACCGGTTTAATTCTTCTAATACCCATTTCTCAAATTATATATTCTCGTAAAAATCGATAGTTTGTCCTTCTGCCAAGCTAACTATTGCTTTCTTGTAGTTTGACTTTTTACCGTTCGATACGCCCGACTTTGTAAATCTTGTTTTTCTCTTACCGGCAACAATCAAGGTTCTTAATTTAACAACCTCTACACCGTACATCTTCTCAATCTCAGCCTTTATCTCTGGCTTAGTAGCCGTAAGAGCTACTCTAAAACCGTACTGATCTTTGCTTTCTGTAAGCAAGGACATTTTTTCGGTTATTAGTGGTTTTACTAGTATTGCCATCTTAACTTAATATCTCTTTTAGTTTACCTATAGATCCTTCTACAAAAATAATATTATTCGCATGCAAAATATTGTACGTGTTAGCATCTGCTACGTTCATTACACTCGCATTTGGAATATTTCTTGAAGAAAGGTGAACGTTCACGTTGTAATCATTTGTTAACCAAAGTGTCTTTTTGTCAGCCACTTTAAGATTATTCAATATCGCAATAAATTCTTTTGTCTTTGGAGACTCTAAATTCACGGCATCTACAATCATCACCTCTTTATCTTTAGCCTTGTAAGCTAATGCCGAAGCTCTAGCTACTTGCTTTAATTTCTTATTCAACTTGAAGCTATAGTTTCTAGGTCTTGGTCCGTGCATACGGCCACCACCTACCATTACACCAGACTTGACACTACCCGCACGAGCAGTACCAGTTCCTTTTTGCTTCTTTATTTTTCTAGTAGATGCAGTTATATCACCTTTCTCTGTAGAAGAGTGAGTACCTTGTCTTTGTCCAGCCAAGTACTGCTTTACATCTAGATAAATAGCATGATCGTTTGGCTCTACACCAAAAACTTCTTTTGGTAGAGTTACCTCTTTGCCTGTTTCAGCACCAGCTATGTTTAATACCTTTACTTTCATCTTATTTCTCAATAACTACGTATGATCCTTTGTGACCTGGTATTGCACCCTTAATAACCAAAAGGCTATTATCAGCATCTACCTTCAATACTTTAAGGTTTTGAACCTTAACTCTCTCATTTCCCATTTGACCAGCCATTCTAGTACCCTTGAATACTCTAGATGGGGTAGAACCCGCACCCAAAGAACCTGGAGCTCTTAGTCTGTTATGCTGACCGTGGGTAGCTTCACCGACACCACTAAATCCGTGTCTCTTCACAACCCCTTGAAAACCTTTACCTTTTGATGTTCCTACAACATCTACAAATTCGCCTACGCTGAATGCTTCAACACCAAACGAATCTCCTAATACAGCCTCTCCGTCATAATCTCTGATCTCTACTATAACTCTCTTTGGAGTAGTCTTAGCTTTGGCAAAGTGACCCATCTCAGGCTTATTTGAACTCTTCTCTGGTTTTTCCACTGAAGCGATTTGGATAGAACTGTAACCATCAGTTGCCTCAGTTTTAACCTGAGTAACTACATTTGGCTCACAAGCTACAACCGTACACGGTAGCTTTTTTCCATCCTCGCTAAAAATAGCGGTCATTCCGACTTTCTTTCCTATAACACTTAACATGTCTTTATACTTTAATTTCTACATCAACACCACTTGGCAACTCCAATTTCATAAGTGCGTCAACTGTTTTTGCACTAGAACTGTAGATATCCATTAATCTCTTATAAGAACATAATTTAAATTGTTCTCTTGCTTTCTTATTCACGTGAGGAGACTTAAGCACAGTAAATATCTTCTTATGCGTAGGAAGTGGAATAGGTCCACTAACTACTGCACCAGTAGCTTTCACTGATTTTACTATCTTCTCAGCGGACTTGTCAATCAAATTATGATCGTAAGACTTAAGCTTTATTCTTATTTTTTGATTAATCATTTATCTATGCTTTTGATGTTCCGTTTACTTTAGCTATGATCTCTATTGCTTTATCAGCAGGTACTGTATCATAATTATTAAATTCCATTGTAGATGTTGCTCTACCAGACGTTATTGTTCTAAGGTCTGTAACATATCCAAACATCATAGAAAGAGGAACCAAAGCTTTAACTACTTGTGCTCCACCTTTTTCAGACATTCCTTGCATCTGACCTCTACGTCTGTTCAAATCACCTATCACATCACCCATATTTTCTTCTGGTGTGATTACTTCTAATTTCATTATAGGCTCTAATATAACTGCACCTGCAGACTTAGAAGCCTCTTTGAATGCTAACTTAGCTGCTAGCTCAAATGATAGTGAATCAGAATCCACTGCGTGGAATGAACCATCAAACAATGTTACTTTCAAATTCTGAACCTCATATCCAGCTAATGCACCGTTTTGCATTGCTGCTTTAAAACCTTTCTCTACAGAAGGTATAAATTCTTTTGGTACGGCTCCACCTGTTATTTTACTAACAAACTCAAGACCCTCTTTACCGTCATCTCCTGGCTCTATAATAACCTGAATGTCTGCAAATTTACCTTTACCACCTGATTGCTTCTTGAAAGTTTCACGATGCGTTACAGACTTGGTAATTGTTTCTTTATATGCTACTTGTGGTTCCCCTTGATTAGCCTCTACACCAAACTCTCTCTTAAGACGGTCAATGATAATCTCAAGGTGTAATTCACCCATACCAGAGATAATTGTTTGTCCTGTCTCATCATCAGATTTCACAACAAATGTTGGATCCTCTTCTGCAAGCTTAGCTAATGACATTCCTAATTTATCTACGTCTGCTTGAGTCTTAGGCTCAATAGCAACACCGATAACAGGATCTGGAAAATCCATAGACTCGAGTACAATTGGTGCATTCTCTGCACAAAGTGTATCTCCAGTTCTAATATCTTTAAAACCAATCAACGCAGCGATATCTCCAGCTTGAAGCTGAGGAATTTGATTCTGCTTGTTGGCGTGCATTTGGAATATTCTAGATATACGTTCCTTTTTCATGGTACGTGTATTGTACACGTAAGAACCCGATTCTAAAACACCTGAGTATGCTCTCGTAAAGCAAAGACGACCAACAAATGGGTCTGTTGCTATTTTAAATGCAAGTGAAGCAAATGGCTCATCTACACTTGGCTGTCTAGAAGTCGGCTCATCCGTTTTTGGATTAATACCTTCTATTGCCTCTACATCCATAGGTGATGGAAGAATTTCCATTACCATGTCTAGCATAGCTTGAACACCTTTGTTTTTAAATGCAGAACCACACATCATTGGTACAACTTTACCTGATATAGTCGCTGCTCTTAGTGCATCTAGTATTTCTCTTTCTGTCAAAGACTCTGAATCCTCAAAGTACTTGTCCATTAGAGACTCATCAAATTCAGCTACTGCTTCAAGAAGTTCTTCTCTTAGCTCTCTAGCCTCATCCAATATATCTGCAGGAATTTCAACTTCTTTAAAAGTCATTCCTTGATCTTCTTCATTCCAAACAATCCCACGGAAGTTAATCAAATCAACTACACCCTGAAAACCGTCTTCTGCTCCAATATTCAATTGCAATGGAAGAGCGTGGCTACCCAACATCGACTTCACCTGCTTGCATACATTAATAAAATCTGCACCTTGACGATCCATTTTATTAACGAAACCTATTCTTGGAACGTTATAATTATTAGCAAGTCTCCAGTTTGTTTCAGACTGTGGCTCTACACCATCTACTGCACTAAACAAGAAAACAAGACCATCTAAAACACGTAGCGATCTATTTACCTCTACAGTAAAATCAACGTGACCCGGTGTGTCAATAATATTGACATGATACTCCTGCTCTCTATAGTTCCAGTTAAGCGTAGTAGCAGCAGAAGTAATTGTAATACCTCTTTCTTGCTCCTGTGCCATCCAATCCATAGTTGCAGCACCATCGTGCACCTCTCCTATTTTGTGGCTTACACCACCATAATAAAGGATACGCTCGGTAGTAGTCGTCTTACCTGCATCAATGTGTGCAGCGATACCGATGTTTCGCGTGAATTTTAAATCTCTTTTTGCCATTTCTGCTTATACTCTAAAGTGAGAGAATGCTTTGTTAGCATCTGCCATTTTATGCGTGTCTTCTTTTTTCTTTACAGCAGCACCTTCACCTTTTGCAGCTGCCATTATTTCTCCAGCTAACTTATTAGCCATTGATTTTTCGTTTCTCTTACGAGAAAAGTTTATCATCCATTTAACTCCAAAAGAAACCTTCAAATCAGGTTTTACTTCCATTGGTATTTGGAAAGTTGCTCCACCCACTCTACGGCTCTTAACCATAACTGAAGGCATCACATTGTTTAATGCTTTTTTCCAAGTCTCTATTCCTGACTCTTCTTCTATTTTACCATCAACAATTTCTATTGCCTCGTAAAATATCTTGCGAGCAGTTTCTTTTTTACCAGCTAACATCATGTTATTAATAAACTTAGAAACCAACACATCGTTGAATCTAGGATCTGGAACGATTTCTCGTTTCTTTGCTTTTGACTTTCTCATTATTTTTTCGGTCTTTTGGCTCCGTACTTACTTCTTCTTTGTGTTCTACCTTCAACACCTGCTGTATCCAACGCACCACGAACGATATGATATCGAACACCTGGCAAATCTTTTACTCTACCACCTCTTACTAACACAATACTGTGTTCTTGCAAGTTGTGACCCTCTCCTGGTATGTAGGCATTCACCTCATTACCATTTGTAAGTCTAACCCTAGCCACCTTTCTCATTGCTGAGTTAGGCTTTTTTGGAGTAGTTGTATACACTCTTGTGCACACACCTCTTCTCTGCGGGCAAGAGTCCAATGCTCTCGACTTGCTTTTTTTGGTGAGTTCCTTTCTCCCCTTACGTACTAGTTGCTGTATTGTAGGCATATATTTTCTTCCAATTTTTAAAAAGGTCTGCAAAAGTAAGATTTATATAATGGTTTACAAGCCCTTTGATTAAAAAAATCTTAGAAACATTGCAATCCAAAAAAAACGTTCATAAAAACTGCGTGACACTCTGGTCTCACCTCCTATTTTTGCGGTTGCAAAGGTAGTAAACTAATATGTCTATAACCGCATGAAGCGTGAACTAAAATATATAAAATCCAAAGACATTGATAAAGGCAAATGGGACTCGCTTGTTTCAACTTCTAAAGACAGTAACGTTTTCTGCTTCTCTTGGTATTTAGATACCTTTTGCGAGTGGGATATAATAACACTAAATGACTATCAAGGGGGTATCGCATTACCTAAACGCAAAAAACTAGGGCTTATAACACTCTATCAACCCAATTTTATTCAAAAGTGTGTTTGGTTTGGTACGTCATTAGATTCCAATCATCTAGAAGTACTTCACAAACTTATTGGCCGGATATTTTCTCTTGCTCGTTTTAATAGTAACTTACAATTTGGTAAGGTTACCGAGAGAACAAACCTAGTCATTCATTTAAATAGCGAAATCAGTGCCATAAGAAGTAAGTACTCACGAAGCCTAAAACGCAATCTGAAAAAGAATTCTGGTTTGATACACATTCGAGAAAATGGGAAAAGCTCTGATGTACTTAATTTGTATAGGGCGGTCTGGGGTAAATTAAATCCTCAATTAAATGATACAGACTACCGTTTACTAGAAGACTTAGTCAACAAAAGACCTGATAACTTTGTATGTATGACGGTGTATAAAGACCAAGAATGTATAGCAGCAATAATACTGGTTGCGGGAAAAAACAGATTGCACTATATACTAGGTGCAAATTCTGCCTCAGGCAAAAAGGAAAATGCGTTGTCTTTGCTACTTGACTCGGTATTCTACAAATACTCTTCGTCTGATTACATCTTTGACTTTGAAGGGTCTTCCATTCCTTCTGTGAAATCATATTACGAACGTTTTGGTGCAGTAAACGAGCCGTTTTATGAACTAGAGATCAATACTGGACTCGTCTATTCCCTAAAAAAAATTTACAACAAGCTAGCCAAGTCATAGTGGAGTGGAGTAGCTGAGACAAAGCCCTCACCAAACTCTACACCGATAGACTCTCCCATTTCTCTGGCTCTACCTTCTAAGAAATTAAGAAAACGCTTGGAGCTGATAGGCGTCTCAACTCCCTTATTCTCTGGATTGTAAAACTGCGTCTTGTATGCCTGTATACTTTGCATTTTTCTATCCTGGTACGGTGTTACATCAATGACAAAGTCTGGTGTCATATGATAATGCTGAATATAATGGAACAGGTGTTTTGGCCTAAAAGCATCCTGTTTTACTCCGTTCAGATTTGTTTCTATTTTTTTTAATCCACTTAAAAATAATGCTTCCTTGACCAGCTGGGCTGCCCGTGGATGGTCTATGTGTCTATCATTGGTAGCATTTGCCAATACTATAGTGGGCTGATACGCACGTATCATTTCGATGACTCTGAGCTTGTTTTCTTGTGAAAGTTGAAAAGACCCATCTCCGAGGTCTAAGTTTTCTCGTACCTGAATACCTAATATGGTGGAGGATAAAGCAGCCTCTTCTTGCCGTGTTTGCTCGCTTCCTCTGGTACCAAGCTCTCCTTTGGTTAAATCTATTATGCCAACAGACTTGCCTTCTGCTATCAGTTTTAAAATGGTGCCAGAACAAGCAAGCTCTATATCATCTGGGTGTGCCGCAAAGGCAAGAACATCTAATTTCATTTTTGGTTTAAATTGTGTAAGAAGCTGTTACTCTAGTTTCGAATTTTTAATAATATACTCTATTTGAAAATCCTCAATAGGGTCGTACTTGGTGTCTATATTGGCACTATACATTTTAGCCCACATACCGTAAAACATGGTGCTTGCACTTCCTCGGTATTTTTTCAAAATCTCATACGTTGTGTTACCTGTTTCGCGATGTATTAATTTTATAAGTAACTTGCCTTGAGATAGTGTCAGTTTTTTTAATTGGGAAATGAATTCATCTTTTATGGCATCCTCCGTGGCCTTTATATACTTGGTCTTGGCACGTTTACTTGTCAGTTGGTTCAGGTTATCATCCATCATCTGAAGTCTAAAAGCAGCAAGCTTTGCATAGGGCATTACTTTTTTAACATTACGCACCAATTTGAGGTAGGCTTTTTTCTCTTCGTTTGTATTGAATTCTTTTAGGATAAACTCATCAAAGGAGTACACATAAAAGGTGTCACCATCCATAAACATCTTACGCATCATGACAGCTGAGTCTGCACTGGCAAGCTGAGCACTACAGGAAAATGTCATTGCTATTAGGCTACACACCACTACTAATTTCTGTACCATTCTATACAAAGATATTCAAACTGTGTGCCACTATCCAAGTAACTCGGCTAGAATATCTACAGACCTAATCACTTTACTTTTCATAACATGGTGTTGATAGTAGCGGATAAGTTGTTTTAACACTCGTTTTCGTATAGTTGAATTGCCCTCCGAGGTATCCTTAAATTTCAATAAATGTGAAACAAATGAAGATTCATTTTCGGTTAACGTATCTGTACCTTCTTGGGGAACAAAAACACCTTCATCTATGCTAAGGAAGGGTGTTTTGGGGCTATACTCCCCCTGGGGTTGCACACCTAGAAAGCTGCTAAATGCAAGCAAAAATCGGGAGGGCAAATTGGACAATGTTTCGGTGTTTTCTAGGAGTAGTATTTCGGATTCTAGAAAATCAAATAGATCTTCTTCACAGAATTCTTCTGTCACACAGTGATTGAGCACCTCAATGTAGAACATAGCGATGGACTTACGCAGTATATCGTCTTGAATATTAATCAGCAATGGGACGTTTTTCAATTCCTTTACTCGACCCAGGTTCATGTTGGGTTTTTCGTACACATCCATTTCTACAATCGAAAGTGGCTGTATCATACTCGGTCTTACGGCAGATTTTCCCTTGCGTACGCTTTGCAGTATATAGGTCCGTACACCAAATTCTCGTGTGTACATCTTACTAATGATACTGCTCTCACTGTAGTTGGTGTTTTTAAGGATAATAGCCTTTGTTTTAGCGATCATCTCACTATGAGCAGCTTAGAAACAAGCGTATCGTCATTTTCTTTGTTTCCGCTAAAAATAAGATACACCCCAGTTTGAGGCAATTGGCCACTAAAATTGCGTCCATCCCAAACGGCTGTTCCACCGTTAGCAATTAGCTCATACACTACTCTACCTGCTACATCTACTATCTTAACTGTAGCGTCTTCTGGAAGCCCAGATATGGTAATGGGACCCTCATAGCCTTTATCCACTGGATTTGGAAACACCAACGTATTACCATGATTTTGGTTGGCTTCTGTTGCATCACTTCTGAAAGAAGCAATACCTGAATTTGTGCCAAAAAACACTTCTCCTGTATTCGGCACAATACCTACACAGTTTACGTTGTTATTAGGTAGTGGAGTGGTCTCACTGGTAAGGTGACTTATTACAGCGGAGCCATCTTCTTTTACCAGCCAAACTCCGTTGTTGGTAGCAATCCACTTTCTATTCCCTCCGTCTATTTTTATGTCATTAACTACCTCGTTGCCTAGCAGAAAACCGATGTCATTGCCATCGTCTATGATAATTTGTTGAGCATCTCCATTGGGATCTCTGTCAAATACTAAACTTGGATTATACACCACTGCAATGCCTGTTTCTGTGCCTATCCAAATCTCACCATCTTTATCTTTGGCTAAAGCCTTTACATTATTATTTGGAAGCCCCCCACTGGTAGTATTTAGCAATATTGACTCAAATTGATCTTCTTCCTCCCTAACAACTAAAATACCCGCACTACTATTTCGTGGGACTATAATCCACACTTGGTCGTAATCGTCAACAATCATTTCACCTAACCGTTTGACTCCTACATTAAAGTCCTCCCATGTTCCATTTGGCCTTCTTACCAATAAGGGCCTGTTGGTATCATAATTGGACACCCAAAGATTCCCCTTGCTATCTTTTACCATGCCCAATGCTACTGCTCTTCCTGAGACAGCTTCTTTTAGCATACTATTCTCAGGAGTATATCTTATTTTAGTTTTACCGTTTTCTAACTGTAGTAATCCTGAACCAAAACTACCTATGTACACTTCCAGCTCGTCTATATACAGATTGGTAAGATCTACCATACTGGCAACTCCCGTATCTGTTAATTTCAGGTTTGTCCACAAACCATCTTCGTATGTGTAAACACCCGTACTAATATAGGACGGAGAAAAAGCCGACGTATGCCCACCAGAGGTGACCCACATTTTATTTCCATCACCTAACATATCATAACTAGATGCTCCATAAGGGCCTTGCTGCGAAACATAGCTATAATTGTTGGCAGCATCTTTTTTAATTAAGCCGGTATAAAACCCCCCAAACCATAAGTTACCCTGACTATCATATATCGCTCTTCTACTAGCAGCCTCTCCCAGTTCCCTCTGGCCATTAGCGTCTATTTGCATTATTCCCTTCGCCCTACAAACCAATAACTTTCCTTGAGAACTTGACACACTTCTATAATCTACTTGTGTCTCTAGGATAGAAAAAACACCTCCACTGTACTGTACTAAATTGTCATCATGCGTAAAATATACACTTCCACTGTATGAGATCAAGTTTACAGCTGAATCGTATTGACCCACTGTTTCCCAACTTTCAAAGTTTTTAAGATTAATCTCAGAATCGTTATTAGGAGCTCTTTTTATCCCCTCAGCAGTTCCTACATAGAGGTTGTTATCTAATAATGCAATTGAATAAATGGGTATACTAGCCCCTCCTGAACCTAGATTTTGATAATCGTCTACTACCTCTTCTTTTTCGAGATCTAACACAACAACACCAAATGAGGTAGCCAAGTAAGCGATACTATTATATATCTTCAACTCATAAATTTCTTTTGCTCCAACAATACTTGCACGCTTTATAGCAGGTATATTAATAATAGTATTGTCCTTTATTAGGTCAATATCTCCATTATCATACGTCAGAACAATGGTATTGCTGTTTTTTGAGTATCCAATATTTGTAACCGCAGTTTCTGACAACCCGTCTACCTTAGTCAATAATGTTATTTCTCCGCTTTTCAGGTCAAAGGTGTAAACACCAATATCTGATTGTACGAGTAGTCTATCCTGGAGATCAATAATATCTACTACACTGTTGTATGGCAAATGCATACGCCAAGAATATATAGGAGTATTATTTTGGGCTATGACACTAAACGTTAGTATCATTAAACTGTACAAAGCTAGAAAAATTCTCCTCATAAGATTAGAACAAAACTAACGATAGTCTTTAATGTTTTATTACCTCTTTAAGTAAATTAACACTTATATAAGAATAGTAATAAAGTAAATCTAAATTTGTACGAATAATGGCGAATAATATAGAGAACAAACCGCTAGTAAAAATCAAGCAGACTAAGCGTTTGAAACCAGATTGGTTGAAAACACAAATACCCGGTGACGGACAGTATGCTGATATGCTGAAACTCGTAAAAGAGAATAAACTACATACCATATGCGAAAGCGGTAAATGCCCAAACATAGGAGAATGTTGGGGAGCAGGTACCGCAACTTTTATGATAGGCGGCAACACGTGTACACGAAGTTGCCAATTTTGCAATGTTGCTACAGGTAAAGGAGACGTTCTAGATCCATTAGAGCCTTTTAAAATAGCACAGTCTATCAATATTATGGGTGTAAAACATGCCGTAGTGACTAGTGTAGATCGAGACGACTTGCCCGACGGTGGCAGTGAGCACTGGGCTAAGACGGTGAGTTCAATCCGTGAGTTCAATCCAGAAACTACTCTAGAAACGCTAATACCAGATTTTCAAGGAAAACATGATCAAATAGACAAGATCATCGAGGTGCATCCTGAAATCGTATCCCACAACATCGAAACCGTTGAAAGACTTTCTAGAGAAGTACGCGTACAAGCCAGTTACAAACGCTCGATGGAAGTACTCGCTTACCTGACAAAAGCGGGAATGAAAACCAAGAGTGGAATAATGTGTGGAATGGGAGAAACTAAAGAAGAGATAATTCAAACACTCACTGATTTGAGAACTGCTGGTGTTTCTATTGTAACTCTAGGTCAGTACATGCAACCAACACCTCGTCACCTTAAAGTTGTAGAATATGTACATCCAGATACATTTGATGCTTACAAGAAAATTGGAGAAGAATTAGGGTTTAGTTACATAGAGAGCGGCCCATTAGTAAGGTCAAGCTATCATGCTGAGAAGCACCTATAAGTAGCTATGGATCCAAAATTCTACAAAGAGTATTACCACTTAGAACGCAATCATTGGTGGTTTACTGCACGTTTATCCATACTAGAATCCCTTCTTCAGAAACTTGTACTGAAAAATCAGAATGCCCCACTTAAGATATTGAATGCAGGTGTTGCTACTGGTGCTACGAGTGAAATGCTTAATAAATATGGTGAAGTTACATCCTTAGAATACGACAAAGAGTGTTGCGAATTCCTTGAAGAAAAAACCAACATAAAGCCAGTACATGGAAGTCTAACAGAGCTGCCGTTTCAAGATCAAGAATTTGATTTGGTGTGTGCATTTGATGTATTGGAGCACATAGAAGACGATGTGCTTGCATGCCAAGAGATAGCAAGAGTACTAAAAAGTGATGGCCAGTATTATATTACCGTACCAGCCTATACATTTTTATGGAGTAACCACGATATCATCAATCATCATTTTAGAAGATATACGCGAAAGACTATGCTGGAAAGCCTGAATAATGGAAATCTAACAAACACTCATTCTACCTATTTCAATTTTCTCCTGTTCTTACCCATAGCATTGTTAAGACTAAGTCAGAAGCTAGTCACAAAATCCAAAGAAAGACAATCCTCTGGGTCAGACAATGAAGTGTTTCAGTCTAACACAATCATAAATAAAACCTTACAATTGATATTCCTTTCGGAGAAAACCATACTTAAAAAACGTATGAAGCTACCCTTTGGTATTTCATTCCTTTCTATAGGCACTAAAAAACAATGAAGAGAAAGCAAGATATCATAAATAGCTTGCTCATTCTAATTATTATTATCGCTGCACATTTTCAATTAATCTTCAAAATATTTTATACCAAATGGGATAATCTTTCAGCTTTCTTCCCTTATAGATATACCGCAAATCACTTTTGGAGAGCTGGTGAGTTACCTCTTTGGGATCCATATCAAAACTTAGGATACCCAATGCATGCTAACCCTCAGGGCTACGTTTGGTATCCATTGACACAGCTATTTGCTTTATTTGGGGAGTATTCACCATACTTTATGAATTTAGAGTTAGTTCTACATATTTTCATAGCAGCTCTTGGCATCTATTTTCTGTTCAAATACCTTAATATCATCAATTATGCAAGTCTATTGGGTGCAGTAAGCTTTGGCTTGTCAGGTTTCATTACAGGTAGTTCGCATATGATTGGATTTACTATTGCAGCAGCTTGGCTTCCGTGGGTTCTTCTCTATTTTTTTAAATGCCTGCGAAGCCTGGACACCAAGAATTTTATTATTCTTGCTATACTGGGTATGTTTCAAATAACAGGTTCATACGTTGCCTTTAGTATCATTTTGGTCTATGTACTTTTCGGTATACTTACATATGCTCTTATACGAAAACAAATACAGAATGCTGCACCTAAAATACTGAGATTATGCCTGATATCCGTACCTCTTTTTCTCATACTCTCGTCGCCATTCTTGTATAGTATTTACGATTCATTACCCTACTTTTCTAGGGCAACTCCCTTAAGCTATGATCTAGACAATTTTAATCGGAACTTCTCGTACGAATGTTTTCAGTCCTTACTATTCCCATACATCAACTCCAGTGCAAAAGGCTTTGAAAATGTAGACGTAAGTTTAGCTAATATCTACGTTGGCTTTCTCATGATACTAAGCACCGTAACGTACCTTATATATACGAAGGATAAAAACAAATACGCCTTGTTCAGTTGCCTTACGCTTTTTTCACTATTAGCCCTTGGAACAAACACCCCGATACATCAATTTTTCTTCAATCTACTACCCGGGATTAGTCTTTTTAGGCACCCTTATCTTTATCAATTGTATAGCTCAATCATTCTCATATACTTTGGGTGTACATTCTTATCTAATCATACAGCAGTATCACAAAAACAATTCAAGAACGTACTAAAAATAGGCATCCTATTCCTAGTAATAATAGTGGTTGCATCACTACTAAAGAGTGATCTATCCGATTTCCAAAATTATGTAGATCATTGGAGAACGCTAAAAGAGCAAAGCCCTTTAAATAAATGGAGTCACGTTGCAATACAAGGGACGATAGTGACACTAATCTACTTAGTAGTAGTACTCACAAAAAAGCATACTATAAGAATAATGTCCTACGTCATTATAATGGATTTGATAATTGCGGTACAGTTAAATGCACCGCTGAATATGTACTATAATGTACCATCAGTCAACATTGACCAACACCTGTCCCGTATATCGAACCAATCACTCACCAATCAAAATATTGATACACCATTAGATATACTGTCAAATGATAACATTCCGAAAACAGCAGGTCTTTGGGTTAATTTAAACACATTTACACGAACCACTGGAATAGATGGTTACAACCCTTTTATCTTCAAAACACTAGACAGTATATCCAAAACAAAGAGAAGGGATTCTATAGCCCCGTTCGCTTTAGTAAAACCAAAAGGTGCTACCTCAAACCTTAATCTAGGATTAAATACCATTGAATTTGACATAATAGACCGAACTAACGGTGCCTACTTCGTACAACAAAACTATCACCACAATTGGACTGCAAGTATCAATGATAATGTCATTGATATTTATCCGAACAAGTATGGCCTAATTGCATTTGATAGTCACAATATACCAGGACGAGTGCGTTTAGTATATTCCAACACTATAGTACGGAACCTATTTTATATAAGTACCCTCATATTATTTGCAATTACAATTAGCTTAGTAGCTCTATACATAATTGGCACTTACAGGAGATTGACCAATATCCCGGGGCACACACAGTAATTCGTTTTTCTTACTAGTTTCCTACTGGCTGGCACACAGTCTGTGGTAGCTTGAATAAAGCCTAACAATGACCTACGACTACTAAACGTGCTGGTCTATCTATCTCTAAATAGGCAACTCAGACGCTTAGAGGCCAGTCTCCTTTCACCACAAGTAGTGAGTTAAATTCGCTTATAGTTTTCTGTAACGCGTATATATTCTAGTACAGCTTATTGTGTAGGATAAGACACGGAGGCACTCAACATACTTTAGGTGGATTAGGTTACGAGTAACCACCCCTACTATAAACATCATGTTAGGTGCATTCTCAGCATTTATCCGGGTAATTTTCGTATATAGTAATATGCACATCAA
>TARA_B110000902_G_scaffold162973_1_pt1 | contig 30653 bp, 30 predicted proteins | sample TARA_B110000902 | Tara Oceans TARA_B110000902 (sample SAMEA4398009) | marine metagenome | biome: Polar Biome; feature: [SRF] surface water layer (ENVO:00010504); material: water (ENVO:00002006), including particulate matter (ENVO:01000060) such as... | depth 5 m | reverse complement strand
GCGGATAAAAAACATTTACGTCGATTAGGCCATAATCTTAAGCCTGTAGTGACAGTCGCCGGCAACGGCCTCACCGAAAACGTCACTAATGAGATCGAGCGCGCCCTTACCGACCATGAATTGATCAAGATTAAACTGGTCGCCGATGATCGCGACGCCAAAAAAGCCTTAACCGACACTATATGCACCAACCACAGCGCGACTCTGGTGCAATCCATCGGCCATATGCTACTTATATACCGCAAAGCTAAGACGCCAGATCCACGGCTATCTAACTTATTGCGCTGAAAAGCCGCGCTTTTGTGCCATAATCCTCGGCTCCGACCAGCATAAATTGAGAGACAGGCGTGACCACAAATCGCACAGTGAACCTTATTATTCGTTACCTCGGCAAACCGATATTAGTCGGCCTGTGCGCCGCTGCCTTAATTCTGCTGGTCTTTCCTGAGATTCGCCAGCAGAGCAATGGTGTTGAAGAATCCTCGATGGATCTCGACCGCCGCAGCCAGGGCAATGAATGGACTGGGCCAGTCTCTTACTCCCATGCAGTGAAGCGCGCCGCGCCCTCGGTAGTCAATATATATACGCGCACCATAACCACATCCTCTAATCATCCGCTGCTCGACGACCCCTACTTTCGACGTCTATTTAACAATCAGCAACAGCGTATTCAGTCCTCTCTAGGCTCCGGCGTAATCATGCAGGAAGATGGTTTTATGCTGACCAACAACCATGTCATAGACGGTGCCGATCAAATACTGGTGCTGCTCTATGATGGCCGCGAAGCAGCCGCCATAGTGGTAGGTAAGGACCCAGAAACCGATCTGGCAGTGCTGAAAATCGAAGCCAAGAATCTGCAGCCGATCTCTGTGGGGGAACCGGCCCAGGCTCAAATTGGCGACGTAGTGCTAGCGATTGGCAATCCCTATGGCGTAGGTCAGACCGTAACCCAGGGAATTATTAGTGCCACTGGCCGCAATGGTCTCGGACTAAATACCTTTGAGAATTTTATTCAGACCGACGCCGATATCAATCCTGGTAACTCAGGTGGCGCACTGGTTGATAGCTATGGCAATTTGCTCGGCATCAATACCGCAACACTTAACCAGGCTGGCTCGGCGGGCATTGGCTTTGCGATTCCCGCAGACACCGCAGAGAAAGTGCTCAACGACATTATTAGCTACGGCTATGTGGTGCGCGGCTGGCTCGGCATGGATGCTTTCCCTCTCACTCAGCCAATTGCCAAACGCTTGAATTTGCCCATATCTCAAGGGCTGCTAGTAAGGGCGATTTACAATGGTAGCCCGGCATTTCTGGTGGGTATTCAGCCCGGAGATATAGTGGTCAAGATTAATGGCGAGCCGGTCACAGACCGTCAAAGCAGCATTAGCCAGATCGCTGATGTGGCGCCTGGGGCACCGATTGAATTGGAGATTTGGCGCCAGGGCGCTACTTTTTCGGTGACCGCAGTGGCGGGAATTCGGCCCACTAGTCCGCTCTAAATCAGAAAGTAGTGCTGAAAAGACACTGCCAGTCGGATCCTGTTTTAACCAATAATTTCACCCAAGGCATCAATTAGCTGCTGATTCTGTATCGGCGTGCCCACTGTAATGCGTAAAAACTCACTGAGCCGCGGCTTATTAAAGTGGCGGATAATAATGTTTTTATCGCGCAGGGCTTGGGTCAGAACCAAACCGGCATGATCAGAGTGGCGGGCGAGAACAAAATTCGCCGCCGAGGGCAGTACATCAAAACCGAGCCCTTCAAGCTGCCCAACTAACAGCTCACGGCTGGAAATCACCTGCTCGCGCATAGCCTCAAAATAGTCAGGGTCATTAAAGGAAGCCACCGCTGCAGCCAGTTGAACATGGCCAAGGGGGTAGGAGTTAAAGCTGTTTTTAATCCGCTCAAGCCCTTCAATTAACACAACAGAGCCCATGGCATAACCGATTCGCATACCCGCCAGGGAGCGCGACTTAGACATTGTTTGTACCACTAATAAATTGTCGTATTGATCGATCAGACTGACTGCGCTGGAGCCGGTATCAGCAAAGTCAATATAGGCTTCATCCACCACGACTACAGAATCCCTGTTGTCCTGGAGCAATGCCTCGATAGCATCAAGACCCAACAGTCGACCTGTGGGTGCATTCGGGTTGGGGAAAATAACCCCGCCATTGGCGCGGCGATAGCCATCTAAGTCGAGACTGTAATCATCGGCCAGAGGTATCTTGCTAAATTCAATATCGTAGAGTCCGCAGTAGACCGGGTAAAAACTGTAGCTGATATCCGGATACAAGATTGGCTGCGCCTGACGGAACAGGCCGTTAAAGACATGGGCCAAGACTTCATCAGAGCCATTGCCAACAAACACCTGAGCGGGTGTTAGCTGGAAGTAATCGGCGACTGTCTGCTTTAGCTGATCGGCATTGGACGGCGGATAAAGACGCAGGTCATCATTCACCGCACTGTTCATTGCTGCCATCACGGCTGGCGAGGGCGGGTAAGGATTTTCATTGGTATTCAGCTTAGTGAGATTGGTATTCGCAGGCTGCTCACCCGGAATATAGGGCTCGAGCCCTAGGACAAAATCACTCCAGTACTTACTCATATAGATCTCTCATCTTAGCTTTTGATGCTGGCGTTTAAGATTGGCCAGGAACATTAGCTCGTAACATTAGCCAGTAACATTAGCCGCGAATTCGATATTCTGCGGAGCGCGCATGGGCTGTAAGCGACTCACCGCGACCCAACACCGAGGCCACTTTGCCAAGATCAGAGGCGCCCTGCTCAGAACAAAAAATCAGCGAACTGCGTTTCTGAAAATCATAGACACCCAGGGGCGAAGAAAAGCGCGCAGTGGATGATGTCGGCAAAACATGATTGGGACCGGCGCAGTAATCACCCAGCGCTTCGGCGGTGTGGCGACCCATAAATATGGCGCCGGCGTGACGAATTTTCGGCAGCCAGGCTTCGGGGTCGGCAACGGATAATTCCAGGTGCTCGGGGGCAATGCGATTAATTAACTCAATCGCTTCATCGGCATCGCGCACTTCGATCAGTGCACCGCGGCGCTCCAGAGACTGACGAATAATTTCGCTGCGCTCCATCTCGGGTAATAATTTGGTCATGCTGCTGTGTACTGCAGCTATGTAGTCTGCATCCCAAGAGATAAATATCGCCTGAGCATCTTCATCATGCTCGGCTTGGGAGAATAGGTCCATGGCGATCCAATCGGGATCGGTGTCGCCGTCGCAGACCACTAGAATTTCACTGGGTCCGGCAACCATATCCAAGCCGACCAAACCAAATACCATGCGCTTGGCAGTGGCCACATAGATATTGCCGGGGCCAACAATTTTGTCCACTTTGGGCACAGTCTCGGTGCCATAGGCCAGTGCAGCAATTGCCTGAGCACCGCCAACCGTAAACACTTGATCTACACCCGCTATAGCAGCGGCAGCCAGTACCATGGGGCTGAGTTCACCGTCCGGCGCTGGCACCATCATGATTACCTCACCGACCCCAGCAACGCGAGCCGGAATACAGTTCATTAATACTGATGAGGGATAGCTGGCTTTGCCGCCAGGTACATAGATACCGACGCGATCTAGGGGCGTAATCTGCTGCCCGAGAACGGTGCCGTCGGCTTCACAATAGCGCCAAGAGGGTTGCTCTTGGTGATTGTGGTAGTCGCGAATTCGCTCTGCGGCTGTCTCTAAAGCTTGTCGAGTTTCGATATCGATAGACTCAAGCGCCTGCTGCAACTGTTCCTGACTGATAACCAACTGGCCGATTTCTTTAACCTGGCGACGATCAAAGCGATTGGTCAGCTCAATTAAGGCCTGATCACCCTGAGCTTTTACCTGACGCAGAATCGCGATCACCGCGTCTTCCACAGCGTTGTCTGAAACCATATCCCAGGCGATCAGCTCACTCAGCGTTTGGTCAAAATTTTCGTCGCCAGCAGAAAGCTTTGAAATAGCACAGTTGTCGCTGATCATGAATTACTCTCCACCGCCTCTCTCAGCGCATCGACAATGCGCTGCACTTCAGTGAATTTGGTTTTCATCGAGGCTTTGTTGACGATTAATCGCGAACTGATTTCGGCGATTTCGTCTCTGGCCTCAAGACCATTGGCGCGCAAGGTGTTGCCGGTATCCACTATATCGACAATCTCCTGAGCCAGATCCAGTATCGGCGCCAATTCCATGGCGCCATAGAGTTTAATCAGATCAGCCTGTCTGCCCTGCTGTGCATAATACTCACGGGCTACATTTATGTATTTGGTCGCAACACGCAGCCTGCTGTGCTGCTGGGTTGTGCCTACGGGTACCGCAGTCATCAACTTACAGCGTGCTATACCCAAATCGAGCGGCTCATAATAGCCATCGCCCTGATGCTCAAGCAGCATATCTTTACCCGCCACCCCCAGATCCGCAGCACCAAACTGAACATAGGTGGTCACGTCGGAGCCGCGCAAAATAATCAGACGGACATTGTCACGATTGGTGGGAAATACCAATTTGCGACTGGTGAAGACATCTTCGGCGGGTACAATTCCGGCACGAGCCAGAAGCGGAAGGGTCTCTTTTAATATGCGTCCCTTGGTGAGGGCGATGGTTATCTGGGTCATTAGCCTGTCTGCTTTTTACTATTCGTTATGCTCAGTAGATACGTCTACCGAGCTAAAAGGGCTCTGCTAAAGTGACTCTGCTAGCTCGTCACACGTTTAATTTTCGCGCCGAGCAACTGCATTTTTTCTTCAATACATTCGTAGCCACGGTCTATATGGTAGATACGTTCAACCAGGGTCTCGCCATCGGCAACCAATGCCGCTATAACCAACGCTGCCGAAGCGCGCAGATCCGATGCCATCACTGGCGCAGCACTGAGCCGCTCAACACCGGTAACAACAGCGGTATTGCCCTCAACGGTGATTGTCGCGCCCATACGATTGAGTTCCTGAACCTGCATCAGGCGGTTTTCAAATATGGTTTCAATGACCACACCCGTGCCCTCAGCGACCGCATTAATCGCCGTGACCTGGGCCTGCATATCCGTGGGAAACCCCGGGTAAGGGGCAGTTTTAATATTCACTGCCTTGGGGCGTTTGCCCTGCATATCCAGTTCAATCCAGTCTTCACCCTGGGTAATCACCGCACCGGCTTCCTGTAGTTTTAAGAGTACCGCTTCCAGAGACGAGGGATCAGTCTGGGTGACCCTTATCTTGCCTCGCGTGGCCACTGCGGCGGCCAGATAGGTGCCGGTCTCAATGCGATCAGGCATCACTCGAAAGTGACCGCCAGTAATTTTTTCGACGCCATTAATAACCAGTCGATTAGAGCCTATGCCTTGAATATCAGCACCCCAGGCATTAAGACAGTTTGCCAGATCGACGATCTCAGGCTCTCGCGCAGCATTCTCAATCACGGTCTGCCCCTCGGCCAAAACCGCTGCCATCATCAGGTTTTCGGTAGCACCAACAGACACCATATCCATAAGAATATGGCAGCCCACTAGGCGCCCATTGCTGCGCGCCTTGATAAAGCCATCCTCAATCTCAATGGTCGCGCCCATGGCTTCGAGGCCGCGCAGATGCAGATCCACAGGTCGGCTACCAATCGCGCAACCACCAGGAAATGACACATTGGCTTCGCCGTAGCGGCTCAGCAGTGGGCCGAGCACCAAAATTGAGGCGCGCATGGTTCTGACTAATTCATAGGGTGCAGTGACACTGTGGAGAGTCGAGTTATCTACTTCAAGCTGCAGTTTTTCATCAATGCTCACAGTCACGCCCAAGCTGCCGAGCAACTCGATGGTGGTGGTAACATCTTGCAGGTGTGGCAGGTTGGAGACGGTGGCTAAGCCCTCAGAGAGCAGCGTTGCGGATAAAATCGGGAGCGCGGCATTTTTCGAGCCGGAAATCCGCACCTCACCAACAAGCGGCCCACCGCCTTGAATCTTTAATTTGTCCATCAAACAACCTTAACGTAGAGAAACGACACTGAAGCGTTTTAGGCGTTAGCCTGCCACTCGCTTGGGGTGAAAATTTTCATATTGATCGCATGCATGGCGCCAGAGGAAATCTCGGCATTTAGCGCAGCATAAATAAGCTGCTGACGCTGGACAGCACGCTTGCCGTCAAAAACCTCACCAATAGCCCTGATATTGAAATGGCCGCCCTCGCTGGCAACCTCAAACTGACAGTCAGGTATTGCGCTTTCAAGCAGTGCTTTTACATCTTCAGGATTCATAACTCACTCTTTTGTCGTCGCGACACAGCTGTGCCGCGAATTAAATTCACAGGCTCTCAGATGACCAGCCATCAATAACTTGGTCTATATTGCCACCGGCGCGCTGGGCCGATTGAACAAATTGATTGCGAAAGGTTTTGCCCAGGTTAATACCGTTGATCACCACATTGACCACCATCCACTGACCGGTTTTTTTCCGCGCCATGCTGTATTCCAGCGGGTAGACCGTACCTTCGCTGCGAATTTCCTGCTTCACGGTCAGCCTGCGCTGCCCCTCGGCAATGTCTCCAGCCTTGACCAGTACAATTTCTTGGTCTTCATAACCAATCAGACCACGACCATAGGTTTCAACTAAGCCGCTGCGAAATGTCGCGGCGAAGCGCGCGCGCTGCTCAGTAGTGGCCATTTTGTGATAATTACCCATCACATTGCGCGCGATAAAGGCGAAATCAATACGATCGAGGAGTAATGCATCCAAGCTATCGAAATAGGCCTTTTCGTTCTCAGGGTAACCGTTCTGGTGTGTCGCAATAGTCTCTAGCAGTTCAACCGTAACCTGTTCAATCTGCTGGTACGGATCGCTCGCGTCAACCTGCGCAGTGCTCAAGGAAACCAATCCCAACGCACCCACTACTGCCAGTGCGACCATCGAAAACCACTTTTTAACTCTCATAAAAACCCTATTCATAAAATCATCGTCCTGATCAACCGAAAGCAAAGACCCTTACATACGCACGCATCTATATAGTTGATGCAATTATAGTCGATGCAATATTCTGGGTAAGTTTGCTGACAATAATGGCCCAGCACTATAACATCCTCGATCCTGTGAAGAAATAGAACCCGCCGCCGCCAACGCGGTAATTTGGAGAATTTATGAGCGCAATGTTGCTACCGATTTTAGGCCTACTGGTCGGCGTTCTTGGACTTCTCTGGGGAGCGGATCGATTTGTGGAAGGTAGCGCCGGCGCCGCGCGGAATTTTGGCATTTCGCCGCTGATTATTGGTCTCACCGTGGTTTCGATTGGCACCTCAGCACCAGAGGTTCTGGTGTCCATAAATGCGGCACTGAGTAACGCCGCAGAACTGGCGGTAGGCAACGCCCTGGGGTCAAATATGGCCAATATTGGCCTGGTGCTCGGCGTTACCCTGCTGATCGCACCCACTCCTGTACAAAAACATCTACTCAGCCAAGAGGGCCTGGTGCTGTTAATCATCACTGGGATTGCCGGATTCTGTCTCTACGACGGTTTTCTGGGTCGCGGCGAGAGTCTGATTTTAGGCGGCCTGATTTTTCCCTTGGTATTTATCGCGGTTAAATACAAAAAGACCCATGTCAGCCCTGAAGAAGTGGCTGCTGGCGACGACATTCCGGATATCACCATGGGCGCGGCCGCTCTCTGGTTTATCATCGGACTAGCGGTACTTTTGGCCAGCGCCGAAGTGACGGTGTGGAGCGCTAAAACCATCGCCCAATCCATGGGCGTCAGCGAACTGATTATCGGTCTCACGGTAGTCGCTATAGGCACCAGCCTGCCGGAGCTGGCAGCATCGGTGGTCAGTGCCATGCGCGGTCATCACGATATCGCTATAGGTAATATCTTCGGTTCAAATCTGTTTAACCTGATGCTGGTGATGCCAGCCGCCGGTATTATCTCGCCAATGGCATTGTCGCCGGAAGTCTTTAATCGCGACTTTATCAGCCTTGGATTAATGACCGTTTTGCTTATCGCGATGGTTGCCTTCGCTCTCAATAAGGCCTCGCGAAAAGGCGTTCCAGCCCTGCTTTCACGGCGTCTCGGCGTAATTTTAATCGGCGGTTATATTGGCTACTACGTTGTGCTCTGGCCGGCAATTATCGGCGCTTAATAAGGCTGCAGTTCTCCACTCGTGCATTTGCCTCTATAATGCCCAGCATCATCACTCAAGCGACCAACCTATGACCGCGACAAACTTTATCACTTCGGCACAGCGCACCATTAAAATGGAAGCCGATGCGGTTGCCGAGCTGCAACACCGCCTCGATGACAACTTTGTCACTGCCTGCGAAACCATGCTCGCCTGCGAGGGCCGGGTAATAGTTACCGGCATGGGTAAGTCTGGTCATATTGGCAACAAAATTGCCGCGACTCTAGCCAGTACAGGTACGCCATCGTTTTTTGTTCACCCAGGGGAAGCCAGTCATGGCGATCTCGGGATGATCACTAAAAATGATGTGGTGATTGTGATTTCAAATTCTGGCAACACCGCGGAAGTGATCACTATTTTGCCGCTGATCAAGCGCCTGGGCATTCCGATGATTAGCATGACCGGCGATCCCGAGTCAGTTTTATCCAAAGCCGCGTTGGCCAATCTCGATGTCAGTGTGATCAGTGAAGCCTGCCCGCTCAATTTGGCGCCGACTACCAGCACCACCGCGACTCTGGCCATGGGCGATGCATTAGCAATAGCTCTGCTCGAATCCCGCGGCTTTACTGCAGAAGACTTTGCCTTTTCCCACCCCGGTGGCGCGCTGGGCCGCAAGCTGCTGTTACGGGTGGCGGATATCATGCACAAAGACAGCCAGGTGCCGCGTGTTCTGGCCACACAACAACTCCATCAAGCGTTGCTGGTGATGACCGAAAAAGGCTTTGGCATGACCACCGTGGTAAGCGATGAGAATAAATTGCTCGGCGTATTCACCGACGGTGATTTGCGCCGCATTGTCGACGCCAAAGTCGATATTAACAACGTCACCATGGCCGATGTTATGTCTCCCAATCCGAAGACAATAAACGGTGAAATTCTAGCGGCTCAGGCACTTAAAATAATGGAAGACGATTCCATTACCGCCCTGATTGTCGAGGATGAAAATCGGACGCCAATTGGCGTGCTGCATATGCATGATATTTTGCGTGCGGGAGTGATGTAATGGAGTCAGCATTGAATAGCGCAACCGACAAGGCGGTCATCGAAGCCGCCAAACAGATCAAACTATTGCTCGTGGATGTGGATGGCGTACTCACCGATGGACGTCTCTACTATGGCAATAATGGCGAAGAACTCAAAGCCTTTGATATTCAAGATGGGCTGGGTATCAAACTACTTCAGCGCGGCGGGGTTCAAGTCGGCATTATTACTGGGCGCGTCTCCGTACTGCTGCAGCGCCGCGCCGATGAACTCGGCATGGAGCCAGTGGTTCAGGGGCGCGAAGATAAACTCACTGCACTCAATGAACTACTGCAGAATATGGCCATCGAGATGCATGAAATTGCCTTTATCGGCGACGACCTGCCGGATCTCGCAGTGATCAATCGAGTGGGTCTGGGCATCACTGTCGCCAATGGCAATGCTGCAGTGGCAGCTAAAGCGAAATGGCAGACTAGCCGCTGTGGTGGCAATGGTGCGGTTCGCGAAGCCGCCGAAATGATTCTCGCGGCACAGGGAAAATTAGACGATCTGCTGGTGGCTTATCAATGATTCAACAGGCGCTGCTGGCAGTATTTCTAGCGTTTATGATCGGCGGATTTGTGCTTATCTGGGACTCCCCCCCAGAATCATTTCTGCGTCAGACCAATAATCAGATGGATGAAAACCCCCAGGCCGACAGCTATATGACCGCGGTCACCAGCCAACGCTTTTCGGCATTGGGTAGCGAGCAATTTAAGCTCAGTTCACCGCGTATCGAATTCTTTCAGGGCGAGTCGACGGTCAATCTAGAGCAGCCACGATTTATAGCCCAGGGCGATATTCGTCGCCCCATAGAATTAAGCGCCAATAGCGGACATCTTGACAGTGCCAACGGCAGACTCGAGTTCAAGGATAATGTACGGGCCGAGATCACCACCGCCGAGGGCATGGCGACATTGACCACAGCGCGTTTGACCTATTTGATCGACAGCAGTATCGCCCAGACTGATCAGCCGTTTAAGCTACTCTCAGAACAGAGCAAAGCGTCCGGCACCGGACTTGAAATTGATCTGGTCAACGAAACCTTTGCCATCCAATCTAAAGTCAGGGTAACTCATGATCCTCGCTAAGCTATCTCATTTTATTCACCTCTCTCGGCGTTCTCGCCTAGGGTTCAGGGCCGCTGTGCTAGCGCTACTTGGCAGCGCGCTGGCAATGCCATGCATGGCTCTCCCCGACGATCGACAGCAGCCAATCTCCATCGAGTCTGACTACGCCGAGCGCAACGAAAAAACCGGTCGCACCGTCTACCGAGGCAATGTAGTGATTAGCCAGGGCAGCGTATTAATCGAAGCCGAGGAGATTACCCTGCACGTTGAGAACAGCAAAATCAGCCGTATTGAGTGCACCGGTAAGCCAGCCAGTTACCAACAAAAAACCGCACTTGAGGGTCCGACTATGATCGCCCGCGCCGACAATATCGACTACCTCCCCTCGACCAACAAGCTCGCCCTAAAGCACAATGCGATGCTGACTCGGGATGGCACCATCATTAAGGGTGACTCAATTGACTACGACATTGATAAGCAAACGTGGAAGGCCAAAGGTGACAATCAAGGCCAGCAGAAGCGCATTCAATTAGTGATCCCAGCCTCTGCCCTGCAGAGTGATTCCACTGTTCCGGAGACCCAGCCCTGATGGCTACTTTACAAGCGCGCAATCTGGCCAAGGCCTACGGCAAACGCCCGGTGGTCAAAGATGTTTCCATCAGCGTCAAGCAAGGGGAAATTGTTGGCCTGCTGGGCCCCAATGGCGCCGGTAAAACCACCTGTTTTTATATGATTATCGGCCTCGTGGCTCAGGATAAAGGGTCGATCACCATTGATGGCGATGATATAACCGCTCTACCCATGCACGGTCGCGCCCGCCGCGGACTGGGCTATCTGCCCCAGGAGCCCTCGGTGTTTCGCAAGCTCAGCGTCGAAGACAATATCTTGGCCATTCTTGAAACCCGCAAAGAGCTCAGCCGCAAGCAGCGCATTGAGCGAGCTGGCGAACTGATGCGTGAATTTCACGTCTCTCATCTGGCCAAAAATACCGGCATGAGCCTGTCTGGCGGAGAGCGGCGGCGTGTTGAAATTGCCCGCGCACTAGCGGCAGACCCACAGTTTATTCTGCTCGACGAGCCCTTTGCTGGCGTCGACCCGATCTCAGTTACCGATATCAAAAAGATCATCCGTCATCTCCGGGACAGCGGCATTGGGGTTTTGATTACCGACCACAATGTTCGCGAAACTCTGGATATCTGTGAGCACGCTTACATTATCGGGGAAGGCCATGTGATCGCTGAAGGCACAACCAGCGATATCCTCAATGATGCGCAGGTGCGCAAAACCTATCTAGGTGAAAATTTCACGCTTTAAGCTCGGAATTTTTAGTCAAGACTGTTGCCAGCCAACCTCTAAAGTGACGACTAAAGTACCGAAATCAATCTCCCAGGCAAATAGTCGATTGCCAGCGGCATAGAATTGGCACTAAACTTGCAGTCCCTCCAAAGAAGAATAACTTTGTACTATGCGCCAAGGCCTCCAGCTTAAGATCAGCCAACAACTGACGATGACTCCGCAGTTGCAGCAGGCTATCCGTCTTTTGCAGTTGTCGACGCTGGATTTACGTCAGGAGATGATCGAGCAGCTCTACAGTAACCCGCTACTGGAGATGGATGAGGATGCCCCCGAATCCACCCCAAATCAGGATGCCGATCGAACCACCAGCGAGAGCAATCAAGTGCAAGAGGCTGAGCGCAACAGCGAACAGAACCCAGAGTATGAATGGAACGATGAAATACCCAAGGATGTGCCAGTAGACGCCAACTGGGACGACGTCTACAGCCCTCCAACCACTGCCTCTAGCAGCGGCGGCGAAATCAATCTCGAGCAGGTCTACCAGGTCACTGAATCATTTCAGGGTCATCTTGAATGGCAACTGAACCTCACGCCCTTTTCCGATCGCGACAGAGAAATTGCAGTAGCGTTTATCGACTCCATCGACAGCTCCGGTTTTATTTCTGCCGAGCTCAGCGATATTACCGGGCATATTCACTATGACGAAATTGAAGACCAACTCCATGAAGATGAGTTGGTGGCAGTATTGCATCGGCTGCAGCAGTTTGATCCCCCCGGCGTGTTTGCCCGCAGCATCAGTGAGTGTCTGATAATACAGCTCAATCAATTAGCCCCAGAGACCGAGCATCTGCAGTCGGCCAAACATTTGGTAATGGGCTTTTTACAGGATATCGCCTCGGTAGATAACGCCCGCCTAGGGAAAAAATCCGGACTGGATACCGACCAGCTGCAAGGCGCCCTGCAACTGGTGCGCAGTTTAAATCCTCGCCCCGGTGAGGCGTTGAGTAGCAATGACGTCGAATATATAGTGCCAGACGCCTATGTTGAAAAAATAAAGGGTCGCTGGAGAGTCAAACTCAACGACAGCAATATGCCGCGCTTACGCATCAATGACTCCTATTCATCGTTAATTAAACGCTCAGACAGCAGCGACCAAAATCAATTTTTAAAAGAAAATCTCGCCGAGGCACGCTGGTTTCTGCGCAGCATTGAAAGCCGCAATGAAACATTGATGCGCGTGGCAATGACCATAGTCGAACTGCAGCGAGGCTTTCTCGATCACGGTCCGGTAGCCATGAAGCCGATGGTGCTATCGGATATTGCCAGCAAACTAGAACTTCACGAGTCGACCATTTCTCGCGTCACCACGAGCAAATATTTAGCCACACCTCAGGGTATCTTCGAGCTTAAATACTTCTTTTCCAGCCATGTTAGTACTGCTGGCGGTGGGGAGTGTTCATCGACAGCAGTTTGCGCTATTCTTAAAGAACTGATCGGCGCAGAACAATCGGCAAAGCCACTCAGCGATAGCAAACTGACTTCCCTGCTAGAACAACAAGGGATCCAAGTCGCACGCAGAACAGTGGCGAAATACCGAGAGAGCCTGGGTATACCATCCTCGAGTCAGCGCAAACGATTTTAATCATGTGAACCAAAGGAGTACTGAATGCAATTAACCATTAGCGGACATCACCTGGAAATCACCGAGGCAATTCGAGAATACGTCAACAGCAAATTTGCCAAACTAGAACGACACTGCGAACAGATCACTAGCACCTCAGTTATCCTTACCGTAGAAAAACTATCCCAAAACGCAGAAGCGACAGTCCATGTTAGCGGAGCAGAATTATTTGCCAACTCTCAACACGAAGACTTGTACGCTGCGATTGACTCTCTGACTGACAAGCTCGATCGTCAGCTGATTAAACACAAAGAGAAGCACCGAGGCCGTTAAACCCGTCCATGAAAATCAAGAACATACTCACTCAACAGTTGACCCAGTGCGGCATTCCTGGCGGCAGTAAAAAACGCGTACTAGAGAATCTTTCGACCTTTGTCACCGAGCAACTCGGTGGCGACGGCGATCAGGCTGAAAGTTTGTTTCACAACCTGGTCGCCCGTGAGCGACTTGGCAGTACCGGCATTGGTGAAGGCGTCGCCATTCCCCACTGCCGTGTGGCCGGCTTTAATCGCATTCACGGCTGCCTGATCAAACTAGACAAAGCCATCGACTTCGGCTCCCTAGATGACCAACCGGTGGATTTAATCTTTGCCCTAATTGTTCCAGAGGAACAGAACGAAGAACATCTCGCCACCCTAGCAAGAGTCGCCGCGATTATGCAGGATGACAGCTCACGCGAGTTGCTGCGCCAATGCAGTAGCAGCGAAGAACTCTATACCACGGCACTGAAACTCGAGCGCGCAGCTTAAGCATGCGCCTAGTTATTATCAGCGGCCACTCAGGGTCCGGCAAAACCTCAGCATTGAACATTCTCGAGGATGTGGGCTTTACCTGTATTGATAACCTGCCTGCCACGTTGCTTGAGCATTTAATTGGCCAGCTCGATGGCAACAGTAATCATCAGGATTTGAAGATTGCCGTGGGTATAGACGCACGCAATCTAGTCGGCGATCTGAATAAAATTCCTGATATTCTCAAATTGATTGCAAGAGATGGCGTCGATGTCGATGTCATATTCCTATATGCGCACCGCTCAGACTTGCTGCGCCGCTACAGTGAAACACGTCGTCGCCACCCACTGAGCACCGATACTGTCGGCCTCAAAGAGGCTATCGAGCTGGAAAAGGAAATACTCAGTCCAATCTCCGATATCGCCGACCGCTCTGTCGACACCTCGCGACTAACCCTACATCAATTGCGTGACCTGATTAAAAACACCGTTGTGCCCAAGCAGCCCCAGCATATGTCGATACTGTTTGAGTCTTTCGGCTTTAAAAACGGCGTCCCAACCGACTCCGACTTTGTCTTCGATGTGCGCTGCCTGCCCAACCCCTACTGGAAGACCCAGCTAAAAAACCAGACAGGAAAGGATCCAGAGGTAATCGAATTTCTCGAAAGCCAGGTTGAAATAGCCTCGATGCTTGCCGATATTATTGGTTTTTTGACCCGCTGGATTCCTCAATTTCAGAACAATAATCGCAGCTATCTAACGATCTCCATAGGTTGCACTGGCGGACAACACCGATCAGTCTATCTGGCTGATAGACTGCACGAGCACTTCTCTGAGGTGCATCCTTTTATACAGATATCCCACAAAGAGCTCTCATCTTGATTCACTGCCAGCTCCCCATCATCAATAAACTCGGCCTCCATGCCAGAGCCGCAACCAAACTGGCGAGTACCGCCGGGCGCTTTGGCTGCGCTATTCGAACCGGCAAACAAGAGCCCTTGGTCGACGCCAAAAGTGTTATGTCACTGATGCTGATGGCCGCCAGCAATGGCAGCAGTCTTATTTTTGAATTTGACGGTGAAGATGAGCAGCAAGCCTGCACCGCGATTACCGAATTACTCGCCGACTATTTTGGCGAAGGTGAGTAATCCGCCAGGCTCTTGACCACTGTTTACACTGGCTTATCAGTTAAAACTACCGATCTCTCGATTAGCTGGTTAGAATACCAGCGCTGAAGTGACTCAGCCCAGCCAAGGGAGCGATCTATGCATAATAACGATAACAGCCTTTTGGCTCGGCTCGGCAGCGCCATTGATTCCGGCACCCTGAATCAGGTGCGACATATACTCAACAACCTGTCGCCTCCGGATATCGCACATCAGCTGGAAACCGCACCACCGCGCTTGCGCAACATTCTCTGGGAGATGGTTGATCCTGAGATATCCGGTGAAGTGCTTCAAGAACTCTCTGACGATATTCAGCTCGAATTCCTCAACCAAATGGATGGCGCAGAAGTTGCCTCGATCACCGAAGGCCTCGACGTCGATGATATAGTTGATATTCTTCAGCAGCTGCCCGACCGAGTCATTCCAGAAGTACTCAAAGCCATGTCCGTACAGGATAGGCTGAGAGTAGAGTCAGTGCTTACTTACAATGAAGACACCGCCGGTGGCCTGATGGACACCGAGGTTATTACGGTGCGTCCGGATATTACAGTCGACGTAGTGCTGCGCTATCTGCGCCGCTTTGAAGAACTCCCGGATATTACCGACAATCTGTTTGTCGTCAGTCGCAATGACACCTTCTTGGGTACATTGCCACTCAGTAAAATGCTTACATCCAGCCCTAACACCTCAGTGCGCGAAGTAATGAACACCGAAGTTGAGGCGATTCACGTAAATCTTACCGACTCCGATGTGGCGCAATTATTTCAGCGCCAAGATCTTGTCTCAGCACCGGTTGTCGACGACCAACACCGTCTGGTTGGGCGAATCACCATTGATGATGTGGTTGATGTGATTGTTGAAGACGCTGATCACAGTTTTTTGTCCATGGCCGGCCTCAGCCACACCGAGGATACCTTCTCCTCCATTGGTCGCACCGCGCCACGCCGAGCACTGTGGCTGGGTCTCAATCTACTCACCGCAATACTTGCCTCGTCGGCAATCAGCCTGTTTGAGGCAACATTAGAAAAAGTCGTTGCTCTTGCGATTCTTATGCCGATTGTAGCCAGCATGGGCGGCGTGGCTGGCAGCCAGACACTGACAGTCGTTATTCGCGGTATGGCACTGGGACGTATTGAGCGGGACAACCTCAAATGGCTACTGGGGAGAGAATTTGCTGTCGGAGCACTGAACGGCATGCTCTGGGCTGTGGTTATGGGTGCCATAGTATCTGTATGGTTTGGCGATTGGACCATTTCGATCGTAATCGCTGCTGCGATGGCAATAAATCTGATGGCGGCAGCCGTCACCGGAACCTTGTTGCCAGTTATATTGCGATCGCTAAAAATTGATCCCGCCCTCGCGGGCTCCGTAATTCTCACGACAGTCACCGATATAGTCGGTTTTGTCTCCTTTCTTGGACTTGCCACGGTGTTTTACAGCTAATGACCGATTCTGACATTAAAAATAATAGCGATAACGACAATAACGAAGACGATCTAGTCAGTAAGTCGCAACTCAAACGCGACAGCCACGCACTGCAGGATATGGGCAGTCAGCTAGTCGAAATGCCCTCAGGGCAACTGGCGAAATTCAATCTACCGGATAATTTAAAGGACGCGATCGCCGAAGCGCGCCGCTTAAAAAACCGCGAAGGCAAACGCCGCCAGCTGCAATATATTGGCAAGCTCATGCGCACCGCAGATATCAGCTTTATTGAAGAGACATTAGAGCGAATGGATCATCAGTCCCAGACCTACCGACAGCATTTTATGCAACTGGAAGTCTTGCGCGACCGATTGATTAGTCAGGGCAATCCGGTTATTGAAGAGTTGATGGAGTTGTATCCGACAGCCGACCGGCAACAGCTGCGCAACCTACAACGCCAAGCAGCACGTGAGCTGGAACTCAAAAAAGCGCCTACTGCGAGCAAGAAAATATTCGCCTATCTGCGTCAGCTCAGCGAGTAAAGGAGCCTTCAGCAGGTAAAGAGCCTTCAGCGGATTAAAGAGCCCTCAGCGTATAAAGCGGCCCCAGCGTAAAAGTCTCAAGCGAATGAAACACAGACTTTACAATTTACGATGCTGGGCAACGGGCATCTTGCCACGTATTTCAGTCAGACGGTCTAGATCAATCTCCGCAATCGCCACCCCAGGCTTATCATCAACCCGAGCCAAGACCGTCCCCCAGGGATCAATAATCGCGCTGCCGCCCCATAACCCGCGGCGGGGATGTTCGCGATCAACCATATTGGCGCCAATCACAAACAGTTGATTTTCCACCGCCCGTGCACGCAACAGCAGCTCCCAATGATCCCGACCCGTGGCCGCCGTGAACGCCGCTGGCACCACGACCACCTGAGCATCCGCATCGGCCAACTGACGATAGAGCTCAGGAAAGCGTAAGTCATAACAGACGCTCATACCCAGCCGACAGGCGCCAGCCTGAGCCACCACCACATCTTTAGCGCTGAGATAATCGTCCGACTCGCGGTAACTCACCTGCTCTAATGTCCGACCCACCGATTTGGCTACATCCACATCAAACAGATGAATCTTGTCGTAGGACTGCACAAGATTCCCCTGCGGATCAAACAACCAAGAACGGGCAAAGGGCTTCGACGAATCGGGGTCAGTGACCGGCACAGTGCCGCCCACCAGCCACAGGCTGTGACGACATGCCTGTTCAGCGAGAAACTCATAGACCGGCCCCTTGGACCGCTCAGCCAGACCCACCTCAGCCAGATCTTTGCGCCCGAGGTAGGCAAAGTTTTCCGGCAGCACCACCAGCTGACTGCCAGCATCTGCAGACTGTTCAATCAATACCGCCGCCGCAGCTAGGTTCTGTGACAAGGAATCTTGTGGCCGCAACTGAACAGCTGCGGCGATAAAGGAATTACTGCTGCTCATTCTTAGGGACTCTTTTTGTATCCACGCCTGGGTCCGCCGCCACGTCCACTTTCGACGCCTTAGCATCCTCGGCGCGCAGATCAGCAGCAAAAATACGATCCACCGACACCTCAACATCGTCCCAGGGACCGGAGAGCCTGTAACTAATGCTCGAAAGGCGATCAACTTGTTTTTCCACCAGCTTGCTGGTCACATAGACCCCTGCCGCTGCCGGAAGTCCGCCCAACAGTGCCACAACCCAAGGTAGATTAGTGGCCACAGGCAAAGTTGCCACCAGACGCGCATCAACCTCTTCGTTAAGCAAATCAAATTCTCCGGCCATACTCATGCGACCAGAGGGCATGGCCATTCTCAGCGGCTCTTTAAAGCTCGCCACTCCCTGATCAAATCCCAAGGTGCCACTGAGTTTGTTATAGCTGAGGTTCTGCCCAGTGATATCGGAGAAATCGAGTTTCAGCCGGCGGAGCCAGTTAGCGAAATTAACCAGACTGACCATTTTTAGAGCCGCACCAGCGCCACCCGTAGAGCGATAAAAACTACCCTTTTCTAATTCAACCTGAAACTCGCCACTGAGATTACTCCGAGAGATATTCCACGGCTGATCCTGCCAAGCGAGATCAAAGACGAAGCGTCCTGATTCGCTATCAACAACCTTGGGTAAATTCAGGCCTAAACCAAGAAACTCTTCAATATTACCAATACCAACAGGACCAATCAGGCGACTGGCGTAATCGCTACCATCGAAACCCCAGAAGAACTCCGTTACCGGCTGGCTTTCAAACAATCCAGGCTGCAGCCCTAAGAGATCACCTCTAATTTGGCTGAACGCGGCTCCCGAAACTTCCGGGCGCAACTTAAACGCAATCGAGCCCCACTCTTCATCAGCAACCTGTAGCTGATCGACAGAGAAATCGAGAGCAATAAACTGTCGTGGATCCATAGTAGATTCGCTGACACTTTTTTCCAGCAAGGCCCCGGGAACCGTCAGCCGAGTCAGGTTGAGTACCGGAACCAGGCTCGCATCCGTTGTCGACATAAGCAACTGACCCGCGGCCAAATCAGTGGTGAAATCCATATCGAGCATGCCATCACTCAGGGACGCAATCCCTTGAATATTCTTCAGCTGTAGAGTCGCGAGATCCATCTGATCTAGCTGCAAATCAAATATAGGTGTCCAATTCGCTTTAGCCGTTGACTCAGAGCGCTGAAAAAGACCAATCAGCGGCTGCCAGAGTTTAAAATCGGCGGTCGGCAGATGTCCCGACACTCGCACAATGCCCTCTTGCGGCTGTTCTTCAACACGATCGTAACTAACATGGGCGGCATTTAAGCCAGTTTCGTTAAAACGCAGATCGAAATTGAGGTCGGCGCTTTGGTGTAGCGGGCTTGATCGCCCCACAAGCCTAGCCTGCAGGCGCTCAAATTCAGGCGCGAAGAAAAGCGTCATATTGAGGTTTTGAGCTTCCGCCGCCGCTTTCGCCAGAGGCTGAGGAAGATCCAACTCAGTCCCCTTAAGATGACTCTTTATCTGCACCGTTATGGGTGCTGCACTGGCCTGCTGATCCTCAGTGCCAGGGATAGTGATCAGACTATCGACAACCACCACACCCTTAACGACCTCTTGCCAGGGGAAATCCACCAGCTGATGTAAACTCTGGGGCAGCAATGTGCCGGTCACAGCAATTTTTTGGTCGCCATCGCTTCTATACAGCTTGGCTTGCATCGGCCGTTGCCAGAAGTTAGCACTGACTTCGTCGCCGTAAAGCCCTTTATCGATGGAGAAATTCAGCTGGCCATTAATATCTTGAACATTAATCGGGCCGCCAGGGATGCTCAAGGAACCACCGTCGATCATTGAGCTTACATTGTATTGAGCTTCAAGGGCCTCAACAGGCACTGCTGCTGACTGCGCTGAGGTCGCCGCCGCCAAGGGAATCAATAAGTCCAACTGGCTGGTCATCTTTCCGCCAAAATCCCAATCGACTAGGGCGCCTAGGCGACTCCGCAGTGGCGACTCGGTCAGCACTGTCATAGCCGCACTGAGATCGCCTTCGATATCCGCAGCAACGCTTATGGCGGCCGCTTGATCGGCGCCGATCCTGTCATAGACAACCTTTGCACTGCCAATAGAGTTTTCACCCACTGTTCCGGAATAGACCTCCACCTCAGTATAGATATCGTCGACTAGCACCAGACTGTTAGCGTTGCGAATCCCCATCCAGTTGGGATCGTAGTTAATATCCGCAGCACTCATTTTTACCATCAACTGAGTAGTCTTCGACAGGGGCTCAAACCGCGGTGGCTGAGTGCGAATCAATAATCCAAACTCATCGACATGGGCATCCAAAATAGATTGTTCTAACCACTTTCGCAGCTCCTCCGGCATTCGGTAAGGCAGATATTTGTTGCGTTTCTTGGCATCCAGATCGCGCCCACCAATCAGCAGACTGACGGAGGGTGGATTGCCCTGTGAGGGAATCGGTTGTTCGATAGAGAAGAGTATTGAAGCAACTCCGGCATCCAACTCGGCACGCATCACATCGCTGCGCAACGTCAGCTGCTTGTTATTCTCATCCCAAGAGAAGTTAATCGTTCCCTGGGCTTTCTCGATGTTCTGATAATCTTGGTAAACCGTGGGAAATAGCGCCTCAAAGCCATCATTGTCAGCCACTGACAGCAACCCATGACTGCCATAGACCTCCAAATAGCCGTCCAGCCCCTTAACCCCAGGTGCTTTTTTCCACGCTGCAATCCCCAGTCCCCGCAGGTTCGCCGATGCGTAATAGCCAATTTCATCCTGTCCCAGGGTCAAGGCATCGACCATTCCCTGGGGCTTTAGCCGGTCGACAATATCGAGAATTTTCTGGTCAGCAATACGGGTGGCATAGAGCAGCTCTGACATCAGTGTTAGGTCAAGATGATTCACCGACAGGTCAAAGTCATGCCATTTGGACCCAAGACGCTGATTAAACACTAGATTGAGTGGTTCTATGGAGGTATCCGACCAGTTAAAACTAAACCCCTGTAAGCGTGTACCCCAGTCCGAGCCCGGGGTATACCAGCCGGTAACCTCGGTTTTGATATCGGTAACCGGAGGCACATCCGCCAGCCAGTTCAGCGGCACCTCACCCACCCCAAGATTACCTTCAAAATCGACAGAGCCACCCGGGTGCATGGCAAACCAGATCTCACCCTGAGCATTGGCTTTAAAATCGGGAAGATTAGCGAACAGCTCAGGCATCAGTGATCGAACTAAGTCAGCCAGGGGTTCAGAGAGATTAAGATCATCAAAACGGAAATAACCCTCCGCAGACAAACTCTCTATATCGGCCAAGTCCCCCTGCCCCTCGATAAGCAAATAGGCAGGGCTCTCAGACCTTTCAAGTATCCCAGGTTCTGGATCCAAATCATCATTTAAGCCACTGTCCGAATCAGCAGGCAGAGGCGCTTCCAGCAGGCTGACACTGAGCTCAGCACGATGGAAATCTTTGACGTTTTCCATAGCCACATTGCGCCCACTAAGAACCATTCTCTTGCCAGAGTAAAATTCTAGGCTTGCCTGCACATCATCAAAACGAATTAGGCGGCTATAGGTCAATGGGTCAAGAATTAGACTCAGGTCAGTATTCGCTCCGCTGCCAAAGCCCTTCAAACCCCAACGTCCGCTTTCGTCTTCAGACAGAGTAAGCGCCAACTTATCAATCGCTAGCTCGCGCCAAATAGGGGATCCGTGCAGCAGGCTATTAAACAGATCAAGGTCGGCTCGGGCGCCCTCTACTGTCAGGGTCGGAGTTTCATCAATGACTGAGATTGACGCCTGATCAATTTCAATAATCGGCACCAGACGTGGCCATTCACCACGCAACTCGCCGAGAGATACCTGCAGACCAATCTGTTGCCCAAGGAACTGCTCAATCGGCTGGCGAACCTTATCTACATAGGTAATTGTCTGGCGACCAATCACCACCAGAATAACCGTCCCTATAATCAGCAGTGCGAGCGTCAGCCATAGCCAACGCATCGACGTCTTTATTGCTGTACCCACACTCGCCATAGTCACTGTTCTTTAAATCGGAATAATATCAAACTGCTCAAGAGCATAGAGACTCTCGACTCTAAACTGAATCGTACAGTTAATAAATAATTCTAAATCTGCCACCTGACTGGAGTCTTCATCAGTTAGCCGTTCAATCACCGGTGCCGATGCCAGCACCCGCAAACCGTCACATTCATAGGCCCGCGCTGCGCGCAGGATATCACGCAATATTTCATAGCTCATGGACTCGGCGGACTTAACATAGCCACGGCCAAAACAGGTCGGGCACTCCTCGCAGAGTATCTGTCCGAGACTCTGGCTGGTGCGCTTGCGGGTAGTCTGCACTAATCCGAGTTCGGTCACACCAGAAATTGTCGTTCTCACCGGATCCCGCGCCAGGACTTTTTCCAATGCACGCAATACCTGACGGCGATGCTCAACACTGTGCATATCAATAAAGTCGATAATAATAATGCCCCCGAGATTGCGGATCCGCATCTGTCGGGCAATCACCGCCGCCGCCTCAAGGTTGGTTTTATAGATCGTCTCTTCAAGATTGCGATGGCCCACAAAGGCACCGGTATTAACATCTATAGTCGACATCGCCTCAGTTTGATCAAAGACTATATGACCACCCGACTTAAGCATCACCTTGCGCTGCAGTGCCTTGGTGATTTCATCCTCAATGGCGTACATATAAAACAGTGGCCGCTCGCCGGGGTAGTGCTCAAGCAAGCGCACCATATCCGGATTGAATTTGTTGCCAAAGTGGGTCAGCTTGTCGAACACCTCGCGGGAATCGACGCGAATTTTCTCTACCTCGGTGCCGACCATATCGCGCAGCACACGCTTGTACAGCGGCAGATCTTCATACAGACAGCAGGGCGCTTTGGCATTGATTTTGCGCTCGAGAATATCCTGCCACAGGCGACGCAGAAAACGCACGGTGTTGCGCAGCTCTCCCGCCTCAGCCCCATCGGCGGCGGTGCGCAAAATATAACCACCAGCGAGAGGTTTTTTCGCACCCTCTTCCGCGGTAACTTCAGCGACAATATCGCTGAGCATAAGCTTTAGTCGCTCACGCTCTTCTTCAGATTCGATGCGCTGAGAGACACCGAGATGCTTTCCCTCCACCATATACACCAGATAGTGGGACGCCACCGAGAGCTGCGCCGACAGGCGCGCGCCCTTGCTGCCAACAGGATCCTTAATAACCTGCACCGCAATCTGCTGGCCATCATGCAACAGCTTGCGAATATCGGGCTCACCGTTATCCGTGGCATTGAGTTTTGTTTTTCGTGGCAGCAGGTCATCTATATGTAAAAAAGCCGTGCGCGCCTCACCTATATCGACAAAGGCCGCCTGCATACCGGGCAGCACACGCACCACCTTACCTTTATAAATATTGCCAACCAAGCCGCGCTTATTGTTGCGCTCAACAAAGATTTCCTGGGGCACACCGTTCTCGATCAGAGCCACTCGAGTTTCCATGGGCGTAATATTGACTAGCAGTTCCTGGCTCATCGTTTTTCCATTCAATAATGGGTTAAAGCTCTTTTAACAGCCTAGAGCGCGGGCGCGGAGGTCCACATAGGAATACCAAATTCACCGAGTAGCTCGGCGGTTTCACTCAGTGGCAGCCCAACCACGCCGCTGTAACTGCCTTCAAGGTGGTCGACAAAAATCGCACCGCGCCCCTGAATAGCATAGCCCCCGGCTTTGCCTTGAGGCTCACCGGTTTGCCAATAGGTCTGACACTCGGATTGAGTAATTGTGCGAAAACGCACCAGTGTTTTTGACAGGCGACTCGAAGAGCATGGCCCCTGAGAGATGGCAACCGCTGTGATAACGGTATGGTCCCTACCAGACAGTGCCATCAGCATTGCAGCGGCATCAACCTGATCCCTAGGCTTGCCAAAAATCTGCCGCTCACAGACCACAATGGTGTCGGCGCCGAGACTGGGCAGCTGTCCCTCCTGACGACTATATCCGGCGCGGGCTTTTTCCAGCGCCAACCTTGCAACATAATCCTCGGGAGACTCAGTAAGCAGTCTTGTCTCGTCTATATCGGTTGCCAAAATAGTAAAGCGCACCGCAATCTGGCACAGCAGTTCACTGCGGCGCGGCGATGCAGAGGCAAGGATAAGATCAGCAGTAGACTCGGACATTGCTCAGCTTCGCCTTGGTTGCAAGCGAGCAACCAAGCGATCAATAAATGGCCAAACTATGATCGACAGGAGAATTTTCATCGGTAAGTGCTCAATCCCGGAGGGACGGCCATAGATTTGAAATAGGCTCGCCTCGAGCACTGCGACCAGAGTAATTATCAGTGCCACCAACAGCATACGCTGCAGCATCGACAGGTATTTAGCCCAGCGACTGACCAGTGCTATAGCGCCAGCGCAGAGAGCAAAGACCATCACCGAATGACCCGGGGTCATACGCAGCAGGATATCCGCCAACAACCCAACCGCCGCGGCAAAAAAAATGCCCAGCCCATCGGGCCAACGCATGATCCAGGCCATAACCATGAGCAACAGAAAGTTCGGCTTCCAGACAATCCAGTCCCCACTCAGGGGCATCAGGCTGAGTGCCACAGCAAGAATAAGCGTCAGGCAGATGGCAATGCCACGGTTGTCAGATTCCATTACTCAACCAAACCCTCAGCGCTATCACGAGAGGTATATAGCAATAATAGATGGCGACTGCGATCGATTTCAGCGGAGGGATCAATATCAATTTTAAGGAAGTTATCGCCTGGCCTACTGACAATACTCAGCACTGTACCAACTGGATAGCCCGCTGGGTAAAGCCCACCAAGACCCGAACTAACCAGTTTGTCGCCTTCGCGAATATCTGCAGTGGGCGAGACAAACCTAAGGTTTAACCGATTGTAGTCAGCGCGGCCCTCAGCAATCGAGCGCAGCCCATTGCGCAACACCTGCACCGGCAGCGCATGGTTGCTGTCAGTAATCAGCAGCGCGGTACTGTGGGTCTTGTGCACCGCAATAATCTGTCCCATCAAGCCTTCGGCATCGAGCAGCGGTTGCCCAACAAACACGTTGTCGGTGGTGCCCCGGTCAATGGTTAGAGTGTGACTAAGAGGATTGGCTGACACGCCGATCACCTCAGTGACCAACACGCTGTCCTGAAGTAATTCGGTGGCATTGAGTAGGCGACGCAGACGCATATTCTCTGCGGCCAAATCAGACATGCGCTGTAACTGGCCATGATAGATCAGGCTCTCTTTGCTGAGACGCAGATTATCGCTTTCGATTTCCGAGCGCGGTGTCAGGCTTTTGGCACTCCACTCCTGAACGCGCAGTGGAATATTGGCGATCCAGTAGAGCGGGCGAACCAGATTATCAGCAGCGCTGTAGGCCGGCTTCAGCCAGGGGGTGAAATTATCCACTATCATCAACAGGATGGCGAATAGGGTCACCGTAAGAAGTTTTCTCAGGAGCGCAGATGATCTGTTCAGTACGTTTCTCATAAACCCTCTCCTGAATACCCTTGAGCAACTAAAAAAAACAGCTATCCGAAAACCATTGAGTTGCTAAGGCACTAAGAGGTTATCGGCGATTCACAAGTTTAGAAAGTTAACGAATTTATCTTATTGCTATCCATCATCTCAAGCGCCACGCCACCACCACGGGCAACACAGGTCAGCGGATCTTCAGCAAGAATGACCGGCAACCCAGTCTCAGCAGTCAAAAGGCGATCGAGATCGCGCAGCATCGAACCACCACCGGTCAAGACAATACCGGTCTCGGCAATATCTGAAGCCAGCTCTGGCGGCGACTGCTCGAGCACGCGTTTTACCGCCTGCACAATACCGGCCAGAGGCTCTTGCAGCGACTCAAGAATCTCATCGCTGTTAAGGGTAAAACTTTTCGGAACACCTTCGGCGAGATTGCGCCCGCGAACATCGATCTCACGAACCTCTTTACTCAGGTAGGCGCCGCCAATCTCCATCTTGATACGCTCAGCGGTGCTGTCACCAATCACGCTGCCATATTTGCGCCGTACGAAGTTGACGATTGACTCGTCAAAGCGATCACCACCAATACGCACAGAATCAGAAAATACCACACCGTTCAGGGACAGAATGGCTATCTCAGTAGTACCGCCACCTATATCCACAACCATCGAACCAACCGCTTCTTCAACTGGCATGCCGGCACCAATCGCCGCAGCCATTGGCTCTTCAATCAAATAGACTTCGCGAGCACCGGCACTGTAGGCGGACTCTTTAATCGCACGTTTCTCTACTTCCGTGGCCATACAGGGAACACAGATAAGAACACGAGGACTAGGGGGAACAAAGCTCGAAGCATGGACCTTTTTAATAAAGTGCTGGAGCATTTTTTCGGTGACCTGAAAATCGGCGATAACGCCGTCTTTCAGTGGACGAATAGCGGTGATATTGCCTGGTGTGCGACCCAACATGCGCTTGGCATCAACGCCCACTGCTTCGATAATTTTTTGGCCAAGATGCTGACGAATGGCGACAACCGAGGGTTCATTGAGAACTATACCGTCCCCACGAACATAGATAAGCGTATTTGCAGTTCCAAGATCGATGGACAAATCGCTGGAGAAAAAGCCACGGAGTTTCTTAAACATCGAGTTATATTTCCTTTAAATTCGGCCGCTCGGGCTAAGCCTGTTAGCCAGCAGCAAACCGCTGCGCAACGGAGGCTAAATTTAACAGTGGCGGAGTGCTAGAGCAAGCAATCACTGACTCATTCGCTGTATTTTTATGGCATTTTAGTAAATCCTGCCTGAAGTTACTGTAATTCATAAAAAACTCACTTAAAACCCTGACAAATAAGCCTTTAATCAATCTTGGCCCCTTAACCTGACAAGACCATTTATGGTACCTTACGCGCCTTATTATAGGCGCCGCTGACCTCCCACAAGCCGCTGCTGACAGATGGATTATTTTAATGAGTATCGAACGACAAGAAATCGAAAATCTGGCCACGCTATCGCGCATCGCCATCGGCGAAGACACTATCACTGAAGTGTCCCAGCGACTGAGCAGCGTTCTCGAATTAGTAGATCAGCTGCAAGCTGTAAATACTGATGGTGTCGAAGCTATGTCACACCCGATGAAAGCCACTCAGCGCCTGCGCGAAGATGAAGTTAGCGAAATCAATCAGCGCGAAGCCTTTCAGGCGATCGCGCCAGATACCGAAGAAGGGCTGTTTTTAGTGCCCAAAGTCATAGAGTAAACAGGTCCCTCATGCATAACCTCACTATCGCCGAGCTTGTCACAGGGCTGCAGAGCAAAGAATTTTCCAGCGTCGAACTGACTCAACACTTTTTGGCGCGCATCGCCAAGTTAGATGCCAACTACAATGCCGTGATTACGGTTACCGCAGATCAGGCGTTAAAAGCCGCTGCCGCCGCCGACCTGAGACTGGCAGCGGGCAATGCCCCAGCCCTCTGCGGAGTACCGATCCTGCACAAAGACATCTTCTGCACCAATGGTGTCCGCACCAGCTGCGGCTCGAAAATGTTGGATAACTTTATCCCCCCCTACAATGCCACCGTAGTCGAAAACCTCGAACAGGCCGGTGCGGTAGTATTGGGTAAAACCAATATGGATGAGTTTGCCATGGGCTCTTCCAATGAAACCAGTTTTTACGGGCCGGTTAAAAACCCCTGGGCCAGCGACTCGGTGCCTGGCGGCTCCTCTGGTGGTTCTGCAGCGGCAGTCGCCGCAAGATTAGCCCCAGGCGCAACCGCCACTGATACTGGCGGCTCGATTCGCCAGCCCGCAGCACTCTGCGGCATTACCGGCTTAAAACCCACCTATGGTCGCGTCTCACGCTGGGGCATGATCGCCTTTGCCTCAAGCTTAGATCAGGGCGGCCCAATGGCCCGCACCGCAGAAGACTGCGCCATATTGCTCAACTGCATGGCCAGCTATGACGACAAAGATTCTACCTGTATTGATCGCGAAGTCCCGGATTACAGCGCCACTTTGAACAACGGCATCAAAGGCTTAAAAATTGGCGTGCCGAGTGAATATTTCTCCGAAGGTCTAGATCCAGGCACCGAAAAAGCGGTGCGCGCAGCTCTCGCAGAATTTGAAGCTCAGGGTGCAGAGTTAATCGACATTAGCCTACCCAATACCGGCCTATCCGTGCCCGCTTATTACGTAATCGCACCAGCTGAAGCTTCGGCTAATCTGTCGCGTTTCGACGGTGTTCGCTATGGCTATCGCTGTAAAGACCCCAAAGACCTCAATGACCTGTACACCCGCACCCGAGCCGAAGGCTTTGGCGATGAAGTAAAGCGCCGCATCCTTATCGGCACCTACTGCCTATCTGCCGGCTATTACGACGCCTATTACGGCAAAGCCCAGCAGGTGCGCCAGTTGATTCAGCAAGATTTCGAAAAAGCCTTTCAACAGGTCGATGTAATTATGGGCCCCACCACGCCATCGCCAGCATTTAAGTTTGGCTCCAAGGGAGACGACCCTGTGGCCATGTACCTCGAAGATATTTACACCATCGCAACTAACCTAGCTGGCCTACCCGGCATGTCAGTACCCTGCGGCATGGTTGATGACAAACCCGTTGGCCTGCAAATTATCGGCAACTACTTCGATGAAGCGCGCATGTTAAACGTCGCCCACCAGTACCAGCAAGCTACCGACTGGCACGCCTTGGCACCAGAGGGGACCGCCTAATGAGTTATTCAGGTTGGGAAACCGTTATCGGTCTCGAAGTGCATGTGCAACTGGCCACCAAAACCAAAATTTTCTCCGGCGCCAGCACCGCTTTTGGTGCCGAAGCCAACACTCAGGCCTGCGCCATTGATTTGGCCATGCCCGGCACCCTGCCCGTACTCAACAAACAAGCTGTGCATTACGCAGTGATGTTTGGCTTGGCGATTGACGCCGAGATTGGCAAAGAGTCCGCATTCGAGCGGAAAAACTATTTCTACCCCGACTCGCCCAAAGGCTACCAGACCACACAGCTGGAAAAGCCAATAGTGGGTCGCGGCAATGTTGAGATTAAGCTCGCCGATGGACGCACCAAAAACGTGCGCATTCACCATGCTCATCTCGAAGAAGACGCCGGCAAGTCACTCCATGAAGGCGACTTCCGCCACGGCGTATCCGGTATCGATTTAAATCGTGCCGGCACCCCGCTCATCGAGATCGTCTCGGAACCGGATATGAGCAGTGCGGAAGAAGCTATCGCCTTCGCGAAAAAGCTCCACAGCATCGTCACCTCAATCAGTATTTGCGATGGCGAGATGTCTCAAGGCAGTATGCGCTTTGATGTGAACGTCTCTGTGCGCCCCACCGGCACTACTGAATTGGGCACCAGAACCGAAACCAAAAATCTCAACTCCTATAAATTTATGGAAGAGGCGATTGCCAAAGAGGTCGAACGCCAGATCGACCTGCTCGAAGATGGCGGCACCATCAAACAGGAAACCCGCCTGTATAACGGCGACACCAAAGTTGCGCGCTCCATGCGCAGCAAAGAGGAAGCCAACGACTACCGCTACTTCCCCTGCCCTGATCTGTTGCCAGTCATTGTCAGCGATGAAACGATCGAAGAACTGCGCCGCAATCTGCCGGAGCTTCCCGATGCTCGACAGGCGCGCTTTATTGAACAGTATGGTTTATCCGATTATGACGCGGCGGTAATTGGCAGCGACGCAGCTATGGCAGGCTATTTCGAAATTGCCGCAGAGAAATCCGGCAACGCCAAACTGGCCGCCAACTGGACCATGGGCGAACTCGCCGCACGCCTCAACAGTCAAGACCTCAGCATTAGCAAAAGCCCAGTCACCGCAGACCAGTTGGGAGAGCTAGTCACGCGCATTGCCGACAACAGCATCAGCGGAAAAATGGCCAAAGAAGTATTCGAAGGCATGTGGACCGGCGAAGGCAGTGCCGATGAAATTATCGAAGCACGCGGCCTCAAACAGGTTTCAGATAGCGGCGCACTGGAACAGATGGTTGTCGAAGTATTAAGCGCCAACCAAGCCATGGTCGACGATTATATTAATAGCGACGAAGCCAAGCGCAAGAAAAAGCTCGGCGGCTTTATGGGTAAGATCATGCAGGCCTCTAAGGGCCAGGCTAATCCCCAGCAAGTGAATCAAATACTCGCACAAAAGCTTAGCGAACTACTTTAAAAAGGTTAGGGAAAATCATGTCACTGAAGAAAGATAAAGAAAAAGTCCTCGGCGAAGTCTTTGATGACGAACGCGTAAAAAGCTTCCTGCAATACGAAGCACCAGCCGGAGTGAGCACTGACTTTCACCTGCTAGAGAAAACGTATCGCGGCATGAACATCGACAACTTTGTGACCTTTTTAAACTTCTTTAAGGAAGCCGGCCACGATCTCGATGCAACCAACCCAGAGGGTAAAACACTGGCGGAAGTTGCCTCTGAGCATGGCCATGGAACAAAGTATGTGGCGGCACTAAAAGCGGCGGGAGCCAAGTAAACCTTATCGTTAGATAACTTCTGCTTGCCGCGCTCTGTCGGGATGACATTTATAAGCTTTGTTGAGATGACTAGGTTATTGGTTACGGGAAGACAGCCAA
>TARA_B110000902_G_scaffold49656_1_pt1 | contig 31512 bp, 28 predicted proteins | sample TARA_B110000902 | Tara Oceans TARA_B110000902 (sample SAMEA4398009) | marine metagenome | biome: Polar Biome; feature: [SRF] surface water layer (ENVO:00010504); material: water (ENVO:00002006), including particulate matter (ENVO:01000060) such as... | depth 5 m | reverse complement strand
GCATCATTGGTTATTACGGCTGCCAGCTTGTGGACATCAATATCGGGGTCAGCGGCAGCTTCGCGAACCTGAAGCGCAACCTCCGGTAACGTCGGCAGCGTTATTTGGTCTTTTTCGATAGCCGTTATGATTTCATTTTTAATGGGAAGTAGCAGTTCGTTCATACTTTGGCCTGATGGGTAATTTATTGATCGCCGGTGGAATCGACTAGGAATTCAACTGCCGTCACTAGTTATAGCATAAGGTAAGGGTAGTATCTCTACCGGATATTGTAGTTCTCCGGCAACGACCCCAGTATCGTCGAAGTTTTTACTGGAAATTACGGCCAGCGCTTCGCTGCTGCCGTCACTGAGGTTAACGATATTGACGATATTTCCGATACTAGAGGGCGCAGTATCGTTTGAAAACTTAGGTGCTGCCGGATAAAGGTTGCTGCCAGCTATCAGTTCACCCCGATTTGCCGCTATTTTGACCCGATACATCGGTCGCTTCAGTTTCCCCTTGTATTGCATTCGAGCAACAATTTCCTGACCGGTATAACAGCCCTTGTTGAAGCTAACGGCACCGGTGATCTGATAATTCAACATTTGCGGAATAAACATATCAACCGTTTGTTCTGAAACTTCACCGCTGCCTCTACTAATGGCTAGCAGCTCCCAAAACCGAGAGCCCTGTAGCTTAAGACCTTTACTTAATCTGGGCCATAGTTGCTCTAGTTCACTCTCTAGTATCCAGCATTCGTGGATTAATCCATCGGTATCTAATTGAATAGTAAAGTTATCGTTTAACCAAGAGGTCTGATAAATGTCTGAGGTGGCGACATTAAATAACGACTGAATTGTATTTTTCGCTGTTTCACCGGCTAGACAGATGCATACGTACTGATCGCTTTTGACCTCTTGCTCAGCCTTGGAGAAGACAATGTATTTGGAAAATACAGACTGGGTGCTCTGCAGTACTGATTTGCGCAAACGTAACAAATATTCGTCAGGTTCTTTGCTCGCTAGCAAGAAGCTGCTGATAACTCGTCCTTTGGGTGTGCAATAAGCGCCAAGAGTACTGTGGCTGCAGGTCACTAGATCTACGTCACAGGTCGTTTGGCCCTGTAAAAATTTAGAAGTGTCTGGGCCGCTGATGGACAATAGTCCGTAATAACGGATGACCGAAATAAAGTTGTCGCAGCTTTCGACGCTTAATGGCGGTACGGTTTGATCGTCGATAACCGTGTGTTGTTGAGCGTCGACACTCAGGCCAAGCGAAGAAAGAAAATTGCAAGCGTCAGGTTGATTCATCATAGGGGCTTCGATAAAAATAACAGAAGCTTATAGTATTCGTTTGCGGCCTCAAAGTCAGCCGTACTCGCACAATACATCGTTGAGAGTGTTGTTAATTTCTCGGTGGTAGCTATTGCCTTATTTGTCGCTGCGATTAGGGTGTTTGCGGCCGACAATAACGCTATAATATAGACTTCTTAAAGAGGATTATTGGTTTAATGAACACAGAAAGTGATTATAACCGTATTCGTTGGGCCAGCCGCCGTGGCATGTTGGAGCTGGACTTGATTCTAGGGCCTTTTGTTGAAAATTGTTATAGAGGTTTGGATGACATAAATCGACAGCGTTATATCGATTTATTGGATGGCGAAGACAGCGATTTATTCTCTTGGTTTCTTGGTCGAGGAGCGCCTGAGGATCCTGAATTGCGCTGTATTGTCGACCAGATTAATCAATATACGCGTAAAAAATAGCGTAAACGCCTCAACCAATGTGGCAATGGATGGCCCAATGGAAATACCCCCCAGACAATGGAAAATATACTCATCACGCTGGATTAGACGTTATGTGACTGGGTTGTTTGCGCTGACACTAATAGCGATAGTGAGTTTGCCCGTCGGAAAGTTACCGGTTTTTATGATGGTGGTTGGCCTGTGGCTTCTGTGGCGCTATTGGCGACACACCGGCTGTCATTCAGGTGAAGATTGGCAGCAGCAAATTATCTTTGCTAATGATAGTTGGTTGCTGAAGACACCAACAGCAAACTATCCCGTTTATTTGCACTCGGCGACAGTGTGGCAATGGCTCATAGTGATGAATTTCAGGGGCGTTGTAACGGGTCGGCGTTACGATGTGCTGTTATTGCCAGACAGTATAGACCGAGAGGAGCTAAGACGACTGCGAGTAGTGCTGCGGTATCTACCGGTTTACGGTTGGTCATCGTCAGCATAATGCGGCAAAATTTAGTCAGCAGCAGAGCTGACTCTAGTTGGGGGCGTTTGGGGCGAGTATCGTGTCCAGAGCCTCGGGCAGCGCATCTGGATAGTCCAGCGTATAATGCAGGCCTCGACTTTCTTTTCGGCTCATTGCCGACCGTATGATCAATTCTGCCACCGTGGCCAGGTTTCTAAGTTCTATCAAATCGTTAGATACTTTATAATTACTGTAATAATCATTGATTTCCTGTTGCAGTAATTCGGCACGCCGCAGCGCCCGTTGCAGACGCTTATCGGTACGGACAATACCGACATAGTCCCACATGAATCGGCGTAATTCGTCCCAGTTATGCGAGATCACCACATCTTCATCGGAGTCGGTTACTTGTGATTCATCCCAGTCAGCAGCCGCCAGAGGAGCTGCCGCCGAGGTAAGCTTCGTAGTGATATCTCGAGCGGCGGAGTGGCCATACACCATACACTCCAGTAAGGAATTACTGGCCATACGGTTCGCGCCGTGGAGGCCGGTGAAAGAGGTTTCACCAATGGCATAAAGATTTGGAATGTCAGTGCAGCTGTTCGTATCAACCATAACACCTCCGCAGGTATAATGGGCTGCGGGGACTACGGGAATAGGATCTCGAGTGATATCAATACCTAGCTCCAGACAGCGTGCCTTTACGGTGGGAAAGTGATGGAGTAAAAAGTCAGGGGATTTATGACTGATATCTAAATAGACACAGTCACTGCCTAAGCGTTTCATCTCATGATCTATGGCTCGGGCGACTATATCCCGTGGCGCCAATTCTCCACGTTTATCGTATCGATCCATAAATCGTTCGCCATTGGGGAGCAGTAACTTACCACCTTCCCCTCGAATGGCTTCAGTGATCAAGAATGATTTTGCTTGGGGGTGGTAAAGGCAGGTTGGATGAAATTGGTTGAACTCCATATTAGCCACCCTACAGCCGGCTCTCCAGGCCATGGCTATACCGTCTCCACTGGCCCCATCTGGATTGCTTGTATATAGATACGCTTTGCTAGCACCGCCTGTGGCAAGTGCAATGAACTTTGCCTGAAAAACATCGACATGGTCGCTATCTCCATTGAGCACATAGGCGCCCTGACAACGACCCTCTTCGATAATCAGGTTAATAGCCAGTCTTTGCGAAAAAATATGAATGTTATCTGCTTCCAAGGCTCGCTGAGTTAAGGTTTCTGACACAGCGCGACCGGTAGCATCTGCCGCATGAACAATTCGCCGTTGGCTATGACCGCCCTCTTTAGTTAAGTGCAAGGACTGCTGTTCATCGGTATTACGACTGAATTCGACACCTTGGTCAACCAACCAGTCAATGGTGTCACGACTGTTCTCAACCGTGAACCTAACCGCATCGGCATGACAGAGATTGCCGCCCGAATTCAGCGTATCTTCAAGGTGAGATTCAACACTATCATCTTTGTCCAATACCGCCGCAATACCACCCTGAGCCCAGTAAGTTGACCCTTCTATCAGGTCGCCTTTGCAAATCATGGCAATTTTGGTGGTAGACGGCAGCTCTAGTGCGAGTGACAAACCTGCCGCACCGCTGCCGATTATCAGCACATCGTGTTGAAAATGTTTACTCATGGTAGTGTCTTGCTAAAGTGGAGAAGGGGTGGACTATAGTCAGTTGTTGCTTGAGAATACAGAAAGTATAAACCCGAGTCGTCTGATTTCAATAATATTAATGAGAAAAATCTGATACTTGAGTGAACTTCTTTCACAGACAATGTTCTGAATATTGGAATAAGTACGAATAATAGTTATTTCCAGTTCACAAGAACTTATGAAAGAGGCAATGGTCTACGGAATATGGGACTACTTGGAAGAAAGTACAATAACTCAAAGCCGTTTGCTGAAAAAAGCAACGATCGGCGTTTGGCAACAGGGGATTCAATGATCAGCTCGCAGGAGTCAGATCAGCAGTTGGTAGAACGCGTGCAAAAAGGTGATAACACCGCCTTTGATTTGTTGGTTCTTAAATATCAACATAAAATATTTGGCTTGATATCTCGCTATGTCAGAGACTCAGATGAGATTCAAGACGTTGCACAGGAAGCTTTTATTAAGGCCTACCGCGCGCTGCCAAAATTTCGTGGAGACAGTGCGTTCTACACATGGCTGTATCGAATCGCTATTAATACGGCCAAGAATCATCTGGTCTCGAGAAGTCGGCGTCCGCCAGCTACTGATGTTGACGTTGAAGATGCAGAATACTATGAATCCGCATCATCTCTGCGCGATATAGAGAATCCAGAAAATGCCCTTTATGGAGAAGAGTTGAAGCAGGTCGTAGAGAATGCTATGAAAGAATTGCCAGAGGATCTGCGTACGGCGGTAACATTGCGTGAATTTGATGGTCTCAGTTACGAAGATATTGCCGACGTGATGGATTGTCCCGTGGGCACCGTTAGGTCAAGAATATTTAGAGCGCGTGAAGCGATAGACAAGCGAGTAAAGCAGCAAATTTTTGGTGCTGAGTCGGACGACCATCTGACGCTGGTTAAAAGTTAAACAAGTCAATGAATGAAGGCAAATAGTTAAATGATAAAAGAGATAGTCGATGAGTGATCAATTGCGGGAGTCTATATCTGCTTTAATGGACGGAGAGGTAGATGAGTTGGAGTTGCGACGACTCTTGTCGACGGACAATGATGAATCTGTAAGGAGTACTTGGGCTCGCTATCATTTGGTGAGGGAGGTTATGCAGGACAATGATACCAGTGCGTATCGTCATCTCGACATATCCAGTCAGGTTAGCATGGCAATTGGTCACAATAATGGCCGGCTGTCCGAAGATAAAATTGATCAACTGGAATCGGTAGTCGCCCAGAAAGGTGGTGATGATCAGCAGAAAACAATTGTCTGGTGGCGTCCGATGGCTGGATTTGCAGTCGCTGCATCGGTAGCCATGGCCGTTGTTATTGGCGTGCAAGCTTTGGAAACTAATGGGACCTCAGAGTTTGCCAGTGGATCTCCAGTCGCCAGCAAGGCGCCAATAACAAGCAGAGTATATCCTGTTGCGGGCACTAGTATGCAGGCGTCAGGAGGCTCTAGTAATGCGGTGCGCTATCAGTCGGCAGAGCTTCCCGGTGATATCGCAGCAAGCCGCGCAGCAGCAGACTTGGAGGCCCATCATAGGCTCGAAAAATATATGTTACGGCATACCGAGCGTGCGGTCTTAAACAATGGGCAGGGAATGATCTCCTTTGCGCGGGTTGCCAGTTTTGATAAGAAATAAATCGATGAAAATCTATTCACAATATCGAACTTACTCATGATGTCAGCGCTGAGACATTGGTCATTGAGTACGATCGGGCTATTTGTGTTCGCGTGTCTCATCATGCCGGCTGGTGGCCTGGTCTACGCAGATGATAGCCACCAAATTCTGCTGAGTCGTATGTCCCATAGTTTTCGTGAGCTCGACTATCATGGGACGTTTAGTTTCCAGCGGGGAAGTTCTACTGAGTCCTTTCGCATAGCTCACTCTGTTATTGATGGTGAAGAATTTGAGCGGCTAGAATATCTTGATGGTGAAAAACGGGAGGTCGTTCGGCGAGGTCACCATCTGAACTGTATTCATCCCGGCCATAAATTACTCCGTTTTTATCAGCAGCAGCAGGCACAGCTGGGTTCAGCAGCGAAGGCAGGTGTTGGAAGTTTTTATGAGTTTTCGGTCAGCGGTACCGGTCGAGTTGCCGGTAGAGAAGTGGTTAACTTGCAGATCATTCCCAAGGACACGCATCGATTTGGGCATCATTTCTCGTTGGACAAAGAAACTGGGCTGCTGTTGCGCACTGAGTTGATCGGTCCGGGAAAGACTGTTCTGGAGCGGTTTCAGTTTGTAGAAATCACTATTGGCGAGCCTCTTGCCGGTGAGCAGTTTGTGGATGCTGGCGCTAGTTATCAGGCCTATCATACCGAACCTTCGGTGACTGCCGCTGGAGGGGAAAATACCGTGGGAGAGGGCTGGACAGTGCAATGGCTGCCCGCAGGATTTACTTCGACGGTGGCTAATGTAAAGTTTGTGACCGGTGATATAGCGACTTTTACAGATGGGCTGACCGTTTTTTCGGTATTTCTTGAGAATGATGTTGACTTGAACTTAGTGCAGCGAGGGCTTGAAGGAAGAGCTCAGAAAGGCGCGACAACGGCCTATACGCGCTTACTGGTGTTAGCTGACCAGCCTCATCGGATTACGGTTGTTGGAGAAATTCCTGCCCAAACGGCGCAGCAGATAGCACAATCTGTTAGGCTGGTCAGCTCTCGTTAGGCTAAATGGGACCCGCGTTCGGCGGTTTTCTTTGGATACCCTCGCTATGATGAAAGAAACAGGCCGCATTGCCGCTATTGAGCCCGATTGTTTGTGGGTAGAGACAATACGCCAAACGACGTGCAATAGTTGCTCGGCACAAAAAGGCTGTGGCCATGGCATTTTGGGGAAAATTGGAAGTGGCAAGAGTCATTATGTGCGCGTCTTATTAGGGGATAGTTCTGCCGAGGAATTTGTTGTTGATGACGACATCGATATAGTTATCCCAGAGAGTAGTTTGGTGGCTGGAGCTATGGTCGTCTATCTTGTTCCTATAGTCACCATGCTAGCTGCGGCTATCACTGTTTCTCAGTGGCAGTCAGGGGATTTGTGGGTCTTTTCTGGCTCAGTCGTGGGTTTTATAGCGGGACTTGGCTTGGTGAGATGGCATGCACTTAACAATCGGAATAATAAGAATTACCAACCTGTGGTGTTGGTTGGGCAAGAAATCACTAAGGATAAAACACTGAGTATTGTTGAAATCCAATAAAATTGCCGGTTTTCACTTATTTCCGTAGGTTACCCGTGCATGAGCGCTTTTTGACCCCCCCTTTTCATGGCGCCTGTGTAGGCTTTGCTGTAAAATTACGCGCTTCAATTCATTACCCGGTTTCTATCCTGCGTGAGTGACATAACACTAATTCGTAACTTTTCCATTATTGCCCATATTGACCATGGCAAATCGACCCTCGCGGATCGGTTTATACAGACCTGTGGCGGTTTAAGTGCCCGTGAAATGGACGAGCAAGTGCTCGATTCCATGGATATCGAAAGGGAGCGGGGAATAACCATCAAGGCCCAAAGTGTCACCTTAAACTACGAGGCTAACGATGGAAAAACCTACCAGTTAAACTTTATCGATACACCTGGGCATGTCGATTTTTCCTACGAAGTTTCACGCTCGCTAGCGGCCTGTGAAGGCGCACTGTTGGTGGTCGATGCGGCGCAAGGGGTAGAGGCACAGTCGGTCGCCAATTGTTATACGGCGATCGAACAGGGGTTGGAAGTACTGCCCGTGCTCAATAAAATGGATTTACCGCAAGCTGACCCCGATGTGGTAAAAAAAGAAATAGAAGAAATTATTGGCGTTGATGCAACCAATGCGATTCCAGTTAGCGCAAAATCCGGGATGGGTGTGGACGCGTTGCTTGAGCAGTTGGTCGAACTGATACCTGCACCCGAGGGGGATCCTGATGGAGCCTTACAGGCGCTTATCATCGACTCATGGTTCGATAATTACTTAGGCGTAGTGTCGCTGGTTAGAGTTAAGAATGGCGTTCTTAAAAAGGGCGAAAAAATCATTATGAAAACTCAGGGTAAATCGCACATTGTTGACAGTGTCGGTATATTTACGCCGAAGCGACAGGAAACTGGTTCACTGGCTGCTGGGGAAGTTGGCTACATTGTGGCGGGGATTAAAGATATCCAGGGAGCACCTGTCGGTGACACTATTACCCACACATCAACACCTGACGTCGAGCAATTGCCGGGCTTTCAAAAAATTAAGCCACAGGTTTATGCCGGCATGTTCACCGTATCATCCGACGACTACGAAGACTTCCGGGAGGCATTAGCGAAATTAACGCTAAACGACGCGTCTTTATTTTATGAGCCCGAGTCTTCCGATGCGCTGGGGTTTGGTTTTCGGATCGGCTTCCTTGGCATGTTGCACATGGAGATCATTCAGGAGCGACTAGAGAGAGAATATGATCTCGACCTTATAACCACCGCCCCGACCGTTATCTATCAGGTCGAGAAAAATAATGGCGATGTCATTATGGTTGACAACCCGTCGGCTCTGCCCGGTGCGGGCGATATTAATGAGATTCGCGAACCGATTGCCGATGTCAATATTCTGGTGCCGCAGGAGTATCTCGGTAATGTCATCAGCTTGTGTGTTGAAAAACGTGGCGTACAAAAGGATATGCAGTTTCTCGGCCACCAAGTGTCTCTCGCATACGAAATACCGTTAAATGAAGTAGTTATGGACTTCTTCGACAGACTTAAGTCTGTTAGTCGGGGCTATGCATCCCTCGACTACAGTTTTGTTCGCTTCGATAGCGCAAATTTGGTGCGACTGGATGTATTGATCAATGGTGAGCGGGTTGATGCTCTGGCGATGATTGTTCACCGTGATCATGCACAGTCAAAAGGACGCTCTTTGACCGAAAAAATGAAAGAGTTGATTCACCGGCAAATGTTTGATGTTGCCATACAGGCAGCTATCGGAGGACAGGTAGTGGCGAGGCAAACAGTAAAAGCTCTGCGAAAAAATGTCACCGCGAAGTGCTATGGTGGTGACGTTTCTAGAAAGCGAAAACTGTTAGAAAAACAAAAAGCGGGTAAAAAGCGAATGAAGCAAGTGGGAAGTGTAGAAATACCACAAAGCGCCTTTCTTGCTGTACTAAAAGTAGACAGCTAGCCCATTTAACGCTTAACCGGACAAACAGTATATGGTCGACAAAATACTCATCGCTATCTCATGTATTTCATTGCTGGCCTGGTTCATTCAGGAGAAATTTGCACGAGCTTCCTTGCAGTCGAATCTCAACGCGTTAATTGACAAAAAACAGTCGCTGACGAGTGATCAGTTGCAAGACGAGATCATGCCTGCGTGGAATGATGTGCTGTTCAAGGTAGTGGCTGTCATATGGATCGCCTGGGCTATCTCCGTGGTGATGGTAAAAGACGGTGATTTTGCGTTTGTACTGGTTATGCTGACACTATTCTCGGGCTTAATATGCGGTCTTGATGTCATTCTTTTCTCAAAAGCTCGAACAGCTTATGCTGACTCTAAGGCGGTAATTGATTTTCTCGCAAAATATACGGAAGAACAGCGTCAGTCCTTAACACTGTATATTAGAGAGGACATGATTGTTGGCGAATACGCCAAATCGTTCTTTCCGGTTTTAGCATTAGTTTTGCTATTGCGCTCCTTTGTTATTGAGCCCTTTCAAATTCCTTCTGGGTCAATGGTGCCGACGCTGTTGGTGGGTGATTATATTCTGGTCAACAAATATACTTACGGCTTGCGGCTGCCGGTAGTGGGGACAAAAATAGTCGATATTGGCGAACCACAACGCGGTGACGTTATGGTCTTTTTCCCCCCCCATAAGGATATCTATTTTATTAAGCGAGTTATTGGGCTTCCCGGGGACACAGTCAGCTACAAGAACAAAGTGCTGTCAATCAACGGCAAGCAAGTCTCGCAAACACTACTGGCAGAATTACCCCCAATTAGGCCTATTGTTGAGTTGATGTCTGAGGAACTTGCTGGCGTCGATCATCTGATACATAAAAATAAGCGCGCGGTTCGCAACGACGATTTCAGCATTACGGTTAGGCCTGGTCATTACTGGATGATGGGTGATAATCGCGATAACAGCAGCGATAGTCGTGTTTGGGGGCAGGTTCCAGAGGAAAGAATTGTTGGAAAAGCCTTCGCTAGATGGTTACATTGGCCGACGTTTACTGATGTCCCAACTTTTAGTCGAGCTGGATCTATCCACTAAAAGTTAAAATTGTGACCTTATTAGCAAGCAAATTGATGAAAAGTCACTAGACTAGGCTTAAGCGATCGTAAACTGGGGAGCAAAGGCAATGAATAACCAACTGCGGCAAAAGGGCGCATCTTCGTTAAGTATTTTGTTTGTTATGTTGGTCGGTGCCTTTGTATTGACCTGTGCGCTGAAGCTGATCCCGGTCTATATGGAGGGGTATACCTTAGATAGTGCGATAAAAAAAGCGGTCGATAACCGAGAGTACGATGGTTTAACCACAGGTAAGATAAGACGTAAGATTTCGAAAACGTTTGAAATGAATATGATTGACGGTATTAGCTACCGCGACGTTAAGATTAGCCGAGCCAAAGGTAAGACAAAAATTGATGCGACCTATGAAAAACGGGTGCCATTTCTTTTTAATATCGACGTTATGGTTAAGTTTGACAAGTTGGTTTACGAATATAAAACCGAACTGTCAAACTAAATTCAAATAGAAAATTACAGGAAACTCATTGGGTAATAAAAAAACCACGCATCACCTCTTGATTCAAAAGTTAGGCCATGAGTTTAACGACCTGTCTCTGGTGGATTTGGCGCTTAGTCACCGCAGCGTCGGGGCGAAAAATAACGAAAGACTTGAATTCTTGGGTGATTCTATCGTTAATTTTCTGATGGCTGAGGCACTGTTCCAAAAATTCCCCGAGTGCCGTGAAGGCGAGCTGAGCCAAATGCGCGCTCAGCTAGTGAAGGGTGAGACCCTTGCTGAAATTGCTAAAGAGTTCTCTGTTGGCGAGCACTTGAATTTGGGTCCGGGTGAACTAAAAAGTGGCGGCTATCGCCGCGAGTCAATATTAGCAGATGCTGTGGAAGCGCTGATAGGCGCTATTTATCTGGATGGTGGAATGGCGGCATGTAATGAACATGTTCCGCGTTGGTTCGAGTCTCGCCTCGATCTCATTTCGCCTCGGAATAGCAATAAGGATGCTAAAACACGGCTGCAGGAATGGCTACAGGCACGAAAAATGCCGCTACCGCAGTATTTATTGATAAATACTAGTGGCAGTGACCATCAACAACAATTTACCATCGAGTGCGATATACACCACTTGCAGCAACGGTTCACTGGCGACGGTAGTAGTCGTCGGGTGGCAGAGCAGGCCGCCGCAGAAGAAGCGCTGACAGCATTGCATCAATCCGAATAGCCAACGGGCCCAGCCGGGTCCAGATTAAAAAGAATCAGTTATGACAGAGCAGACACACTGTGGCTATGTAGCCATCATAGGCCGTCCAAACGTGGGGAAATCAACACTGTTGAACCATATTTTGGGACAAAAAATCAGTATAACGTCAAGAAAGCCACAAACGACTCGGCATCGAGTTTTAGGGATAAAAACTGAAAATAATACACAGGCCATTTTTGTAGATACTCCGGGTATTCATAAAGGTACCGAGTCTGATAAAGCGATTAATCGCTATATGAATCGCGCGGCAAGCTCGACAATTACCGATGTCGACGTAGTTGTGTTTGTGGTTGAAAGGGGAAAGTGGACTGACGGAGATGAGTGGGTATTAGAGCAAGTAAAAAGAGCGGAGTGCCCGGTTATACTGGTCATCAACAAAGTCGATCAGATGCAGGATAAATCGCAATTGCTGCCTTTTCTTGAAGCCTGTCAGCATAAAATGAATTTTGTCGACATAATCCCCTTGTCGGCATTAAATGGAACAAACCTGACTAATCTTGAGCAGAGCATACAGACGAAGTTGCCGATGGGAGGGTATTTATTCCCAGAAGATCAGATTACCGACCGTAGTTCACGATTTATGGCTGCTGAGCTGGTTCGCGAAAAAGTTATGCGGCAACTGGGCGAAGAGGTGCCCTATGCAATGACGGTAGAGATCGAAGACTTTAAGGATAGCGGGAAAAGTTTACACATTCACGCTTTGATCCTGGTAGAGCGCGAAGGACAAAAGCGTATCGTCATCGGTAATAAAGGGAGTCGCCTGCGGTCTATAGGTCAGGATGCGCGGCTGGAAATGGAAAAAATGTTTGAACGCAAAGTTATGTTAAAATTATGGGTGAAAGTGAAGTCTGGATGGTCTGACGACGACCGTGCTTTGCGGAGTCTTGGATACAATGACTTCGACTGAATTCCCAGTTACAAAAAGGGAACAAACCCCACAGGTATAATGCGACAATATGCGTATCGAATCCCAGCCCGCCTATATACTTCACACGCGGAACTTTAGAGACAGTAGCCTGATTGTCGATTTTTTGAGCGCTGACTATGGTCGCGTCAGTGGCGTGGTAAAAGGCGTTAGAGCAACGTCCAAAAGTGCAAAACAACGCCGGGGTTTGTCACAACCATTTGTTCCTTTACTGATTAGCTGGAGTGGGAAGTCCGATTTAAAGACAATAATCCAAATGGAGCCTCGTGGTGCTCCGTTGCAGCTGCAGGGAAAGCGGCTTTTCAGTGGTCTCTACGTCAATGAATTGCTATCCAGACTGTTACAACAAGACGATCAACACACCGCTATTTATACCTTGTACGAATGGATCGCAAAGTGTTTGGTGGGTGATGGTGAGATTGATATTGTGCTGCGACAGTTCGAATTACAATTGATGGAGTACTTAGGTTATGGGCTGGATTTTACTCAAGAAGCAGAAACCGATAACCCAATAATTCCGGACCGCTATTACGTTTATCGGGCTGGCGAGGGATTGTTTGCTGTACCAGATGCGGAGCTTGCATCGCGTGGGCATTTGGTGAACAGAACATTTCAGGGCGAGGACCTACTCGCTATTGCAAGCGGAGCATTCACCGATAATGCTCGTCATGTCGCTAAGCTTATTTGCCGCCAAGCCCTCCGCCTCCACCTTGGTGAAAAACCCCTTAAAAGCCGTGAGTTATTCCACTAAAATCCATCGTAATAAACGGCTGTATTCGAGGCTATCAGGGCATCGCGACGCTAGCCGCATTGACGTTGTCAGTGTATGATCTTTAGGCCGGAATGTACTCAGTAGACATGCGCCGTAACATCTTAAACAGGTCCAATGCACATAGGTTTGTTGTTTTATGGAATTCCCAACGATTGAAGATTATGTGGGCGGCAGCCCTCTTGTTAGATTGCAGCGTATTAACGGCACTACGTCCTCTAATACCATCCTCCTTAAGCTAGAGGGTAATAACCCGGCCGGTTCAGTTAAAGATAGACCTGCGCTCAGTATGATAAATCGGGCGGAAGCGCGCGGTGATATTAAAGCAGGGGACACGCTAATAGAAGCGACAAGCGGCAATACCGGTATTGCACTAGCGATGGTGGCAGCAATCAAAGGGTACAAACTAAAGCTGATTATGCCATCCCACATGAGCCAGGAGAGAAAATTAGTGATGGCTGCATACGGTGCAGAGCTTATCGATGTAACCCAGAAAGAGGGTATGGAAGGAGCCAGAGATTTGGCGTTGCAGATGCAAGCTGATGGTCAGGGCGTCGTCTTGGACCAGTTTGCTAATGTGGATAATCCAATGGCACATTACGAGGGAACGGGTCCTGAAATATGGCGTCAATCGCAAAAAAGAGTGACCCATTTTGTCAGTTCTATGGGAACGACAGGCACGATTATGGGTGTGTCGAAATTTTTAAAAGAGCAAAACCCCAACATCGAAATTGTCGGATTGCAGCCCTGTGACGGATCAAGTATTCCGGGGATACGGCGCTGGCCAGAGGCGTACCTTCCTAGTATTTTCGAACGCACGCGTGTTGACCGAGTTATAGATGTCGACCAGCGGGATGCTGAAGTAATGATGAAGCGACTTGCGGCAGAAGAGGGTGTTTTTTGCGGTGTGTCGTCCGGAGGGTCCGTTGTTGGTGCTCTGAAGATTGCCGAAAATGTTGAAAATGCAGTGATTGTTGCAATTATCTGCGATCGTGGTGATCGCTATCTGTCAACGGGTGTTTTTGATTCAACGTTACAGAAATAATCCCTGTGCTTTGGATGCGTTAGTTGGTACAAAATGTAATACAACAAAATAAGACGTTAAGATGGTTAAGGTTCGAGAAGAACATCCGCAAAACGAGGACGGCTCCGTTGATATTAATCGATGGTTAGCCCGTTTCCCTGCTAACTCTGAATTTGACATCTCTATACTGCAGGCCGCCTGTGATTTGAGTTATCAGGCTGAGCAGCGCGCTATCGCTGTGTCAGATAAAGCGTGGGATGAACATACCAGCAGCTTTAGAATTGGTTTGGAAATGGCCGATATCCTTGCCGACTTGCAGTTAGATCAAGAAACATTGATTGCCGCTATTTTGTATCGCGCTGTTCGTGAAGAAAAACTGCAGATTGAGGTGGTAGCGCAAAATTTCGGTGAAGAAATTGTTCATTTGATCAACGGCGTTCTTAGAATGGCGGCGATGAGCCGGGTGATTACCGGTGATAATCCCGTTCTGGGACAAGCCGAAGCGCAGAAGGATAATATCCGTAAGATGCTGGTCGCCTTAGTGGATGATGTGCGGGTTGCGCTGGTGAAATTGGCTGAGCGCACATGTGCGATCAGAATGGTAAAGAATAATCCCGCCAAGCGTTATCGTGTTGCGCGGGAAGTCCATGATGTTTATGCGCCATTAGCTCACCGTCTTGGGATCGGCCACATTAAGTGGGAGCTTGAAGATTTATCATTTCGCTATCTTCAGCCAGTTGCCTATAAAAAGATTGCCAAGTTGCTGGATGAAAAGCGGCTGGCTAGGCAAAGCTATATTAATGAAATTGTTGGCCGATTGAATACTGGGTTAACGGACAGTGGTATAGAAGCAGAGTTGTCGGGACGCGCAAAACATATCTATAGTATTTGGCGAAAAATGCAGCGCAAGGGCATTGGTTTTTCTCAGGTTTATGATATTCGCGCAGTGAGAATTTTGGTGCCAGATGTAAGAGATTGCTACGCTGCGCTGGGCTTGGTGCATGGCCTTTGGAGAAACATTCCCAACGAATTCGATGATTACATTGCTAACCCTAAAGACAACGGGTATCGGTCTTTGCACACGGCGGTTATTGGACCCGAGGGAAAGGCTCTGGAAATACAGATTCGTACGTTTTCTATGCATGAGGAGGCAGAGTTTGGTATTTGCGCCCATTGGCGTTACAAGGGTAGTGATAATCAAGGAGGAACTAGCTACGAAGAAAAAATTGCCTGGCTGCGGCAGGTATTGGACTGGCACGAGGAAACGGATGCCGGTCCATCTGATGTGGCGGAACATTTTTCACGCGCACAGGATCGCATCTACGTGTTCACACCCGAGGGGCACGTTGTGAATCTTGCCCAGGGCTCTACGCCGCTGGACTTTGCCTATCACGTGCATACCGAGGTAGGCCACCGTTGTCGGGGGGCCAAGGTTAATGGGCGAATTGTTCCGCTCACCTACCAGCTAAACACCAGTGACCAGGTCGAAATTTTGACCGGGAAAGAAAATGCACCTCGTAGAGACTGGCTACAAAAAAATCTTGGCTACCTTAAGTCGAGCCGTGCGCGAGTAAAGGTCCAGCATTGGTTTCGACTGCAAGCCAGAGATGAAAATATAGCGGCTGGACGGGCTTTGTTGGAAAAAGTGTATAAACGCCTAGCACTAACGAGCCTAGATTACAAGTCGGTCCCTACCTATTTTGGCTACCAGGCGGTGGAGGATATGTATGCTGCGGTCGGAGCCGGTGATATTTCTTCGACGCAAGTTGTTTCTGCTGTTCAGCATCTGTTTAATGAGCGCACCGATGAGCCCGTATTATCACCGACAATAGCACGCAGCGATCCGCGTCATGATGACGCTATTATGATTCGTGGGGTGGGGAACTTATTGACTCATTTCGCCGGCTGTTGCAAACCACTGCCTGGCGATATGATTATAGGTTATGTGACAAAGGGGCGAGGAGTCAGTATTCATCAGCAGGATTGCAGTAAATTATTGCAGCTGGAGTTTAAAGAGCCGGATCGTATTATTGAAGTAAGCTGGGGTGATACTCCAAAAAGTACATACCCGATAGATATTGAGATTAGAGCCTATGATCGCAGTGGGTTATTGCGAGATATTTCAGCGATGCTCGCTAATGCCCGTATTGATGTAGCTGCAGTGAATACCCAATCAGACAAAAGCAATAACACGGCGACGATGAGATTAACGCTGGAAATAACAGGGTTGGACGCTTTGAACGTTTTGCTTGCGCGTATTACACGCTTACCTAATGTGCTTTCGGCCCAGCGAGTCGTTGAGGGATAGCTTTGGCAAACTACTCACTGGATGATTTGTTGTATTTAATGAGCCGGTTGAGAGATCCGCAAGACGGATGTCCCTGGGACTTGGCTCAGAATTTTTCGTCGATAGTTTCTCATACCATAGAAGAGAGCTACGAATTGGCAGATGCTATAGCATCTGGTGATACAGAGCATATGTGTGAAGAGCTAGGCGATGTTCTTTTTCAGGTAATTTTCTATGCTCAATTAGGTGCAGAGCAGGGACATTTTGATTTTCCTACCATCGTCTCAAGGCTGGTTGAAAAGTTAGTTCGTCGTCATCCTCACGTTTTCCCCGACGGAGCTTTGCGAGCGCGGATGGGGTTTCAAAACGGTTCGGCGGATGCGATAAAAAAGAATTGGGAGAATATCAAAATAGCGGAGCGTCAGAGAAAGCGGTTAAAAGGCGTGCTGGACGATGTTCCCTCGGCTTTACCCGCAGTTACCCGGGCGACAAAAATGCAGAAACGAGCGTCGAAAACAGGTTTCGATTGGACAGATGCAGACGGCGTTTTAATAAAGTTACAGGAAGAAATAAGTGAGTTAGCTGAGGCGAGGCTTACCACCAATAAGAGCGAGATCGAAGGCGAAATAGGAGATATTTTGTTCACCGTTGTTAATCTAGCAAGGCATTTAGAGGTGGAACCTGAAAGCGCTTTGCGGGCTACCAATAAAAAATTTGAAGCCCGTTTTAGATATATCGAAAAATCTCTTCAGGCGCGAGGGAGTTCGACCGAGGCTGCCTCTGTCGATGAAATGGATGTATTATGGGATGAGGCGAAAGAGCGGGGCCTTTGATTTGCGTGTGTACGATTTCTATGATGCAGGAATCTTTAACTTAACCTACTGATAAATAATAGGTTTTTTGGTCGCTGCGATTTAATGTGACAGTTGGAGCGAGCGGGCGTGAAATATGCTCCAGCAGACACTTGAGCTTAGCGGGCGACCTGTGTATCTTGTCCGCCTTTCTGGTGGTATCGGGAGATTTATGGATTCTCAGCAATAAATCGAGCCATCCGCTTATTATGACAACTTACTCAGGAGAAATTCCATGCGTGCAATTTTGTTAGGGCCTCCAGGTGCAGGTAAAGGTACCCAAGCCCAGTTTATTTCAGAAAACTATGGTATTCCCCAAATTTCCACCGGCGATATGCTTCGCGCTGCGGTCAAAGCAGAAACCGAGATGGGCTTGAAAGTAAAAGCGGTCATGGACGCCGGTGACCTAGTGTCCGATGATATCATCATTGGAATTGTGAAGGAGCGTATCACCGAGCCCGACTGTGCAAGCGGATTCTTATTTGATGGATTCCCGCGCACGATCCCGCAAGCCGAAGCACTTCAGGCTGCCGGTGTTGAAATCGATATGGTGCTTGAAATTTCCGTAGACGATGAAGAAATTGTCACGCGAATGAGCGGGCGCCGAATCCATGAAGCTTCAGGACGGGTTTATCATGTTGTTTTTAATCCGCCAAAAAAACCTGGTGTGGATGATGAAACCGGGGATCAATTGCTGCAGCGGGAAGACGATAAAGAGGACACTGTGCGCACCCGGTTAAAAGTCTACCATGACCAAACTAAGCCGTTGGTGGCTTTTTACCAAACATTAGCAGAAAGTGATGGTCCACAATATCGCATGGTAGAAGGTGTTGGATCCGTTCAGGACATTCGTGACAAAGTAGTTGCTGCGCTGAGTTAATGTGCGAAAGAGTAGCTACTGCTACAACCCTCTACGGGAGGGTTGTAAACACTCATTCGTTTCGCCCGAAACGATCCAAACCAGCGCCTGTTAAAATAAAGCAACGCTAATGCTCTAGTCTAGTTGTTAGTTGTTCTTTCGGCTAACCACTTTCTCGGTAAACCAGGTCTAGCATTGCAGTGTCGCCCCACGACTACTTGATCAATGTTTTGTTTACAGTCGAGAGTAATGGCATCAACCTGCATTGTAATACTCGATACAGCATGCAGGATTAGCGACGGACCTTTTCACATCAAGAGTCCTTTATCGATGAAATTAAAGCTCCGGCTCTGTCTGGCAGCTAAAATAATAGCGGCAACGTGGTTGCTTTTAGCGATACCCTCCGGAATCTTGGCTGTAATCTTTGATACTGACTGTTCTGGATGCTGATTGTGTTTGCAGTTGTTACAATCTAGCCTCGATAGTCATTATACGTACAGACACATATGACACAGCCAATAGAAGTTAATTAATAATGACTGATATGAAGTCCAGTGACGAACTGTTAGCTGCTGGCGGCCCTATTGATCGACAGTGGCCTGAATTTGTAGCTCGTGAAGGCCAGCAGCAGATGGCTATTCGCGTTCAGCAATCGATAGATGACCAAGTATCGTTGCTCGTAGAAGCGCCCTCGGGATCGGGAAAGACATTAGCGTACCTTGTACCTATTGTGACGACAGCTCAGCGAGCCATAATATCGACGGCTAGTCGATATTTACAAAGTCAGCTATTCAAACATGATTTGCCATTGATCCAAGGGATCCTAGGGAGCCACAGAAAGGTCGCTCTCTTACAGGGTCGAAGCAACTACTTATGCCCTTACTATCTGGATAAAAACACACTGAGACTGCGGTCTGAACAAGAGGGCAGCGGTAGTTATAATAGACAGAGCTATCAACAGCTAATTCGTCTGTCACAACGGTTTCGGAACACCGGTATCGGAGAGCTGTCGCTGTTGGCTCCTGACTTAGCTCCCAGATTACTACCTTATGTCACTAGTAGCCGGGACGACTGTCTTAGTACTCAATGTCCCGATTTTTCACGTTGCCCACTGATGACAGCAAGGCAGCAAGCAGAGCGGGCTGATATCGTTATCGTCAATCACAGCCTGCTTTTTTCAGATCAGGTTATGCGTAAAGAACAATTGGGGTCATTATTGCCCTCTGCCGGTGTGGTGGTGGTGGATGAGGCGCATCGTATTAGTGATTTTGCCCAAACAATTGTAGGGCTGAGGCTGAGCAGTGGAACATTAAAGGCATTGTGCCGAGACGCTTCACGCGCAATTCAGGTCGGGGCGCCAGAACAGCGCTTGATACTGAGTCGGCTGGAAAAATTGCGAAGTGGGTTATCCAAATTGGACGCTCACATACCCTCAGCGAAACCTTATCACCGGCAGCAGCATGTCGATGTTATTAATCAGTTATCAATAGCGCTAATGCAATTGCGACGTGACCTAAATATATTTAAGCAACGAGATCACAGCTTTGTTCAGCTGGAAATACGGACAGGATTGATCGTCGACAGGCTCGATGAGATAGTCTCTTATAAGGGTTTGTGTTGGGTTCAGGGTCGGGAAAATGGGTTTGTTATACAGACGATACCCCTAACAATGTCACTACTAATCAAGGAACTATTTCAACAGAACCCGTGTAGTTGGATCTTCACTTCGGCCACGTTGACAGTTAATAGTAGTCCCGACCGATTCAAGCGTGTGCTGGGATTGGATGCAGTTAACTTCTATCAGGCCAGTAGTGACATCGATTTCCAGCGACAGGCACTGTTATATACGCCGAAAATTCCTGTCGATCCTAGGGAGGACGAATTTTATGATTACTATGTTGAGCAGTTGTTGTCTTTGCTGTCAGCGGCAAAGGGCAGGGTGTTGTGCCTGTTTAGTAGCTATCGAGGTCTAAATGCCACTGCGTCTCGGTTACGGCGCAAAGGTAAGGCTGTGTTGATTCAGCGTTCTCCGCGAGACCCGCGCAGAGTCGATAATTATAAACTGGTAGCTCAATTGAAAAACCAGCCGCAGGGAATTTTATTGGCAACGGGTAGCTTCTGGGAAGGTGTTGACTTGTCAGGCTTTCCTTTGTCAGCTGTGGCTATTGATAAATTACCTTTTGCCCACAGGGATGATCCACTTATACAGCTTCGGTCGCAGGAGTTGTCAGAGCATGGTGTAGACAGTTTTTCCGAATATCTGTTACCGGACGCTATTGTGCGGTTGCGGCAGGGTTGTGGCAGGTTATTGAGGCGAGTCAGTGACCGAGGCGTTATAATGATTGCCGATCCGCGATTGCAGAGTCGGGCTTACGGGCAGGATTTTATGGCTAGTTTACCCTCCATGAGGCGGGCTGTAACCGTGTCAGAGATTGAAAGTTTTTTTTCCGAGAGTAAGAGTGAATGAAATTATTAGCCCTGGATTGTTCCACTGAGGCCTGTTCAGTGGCATTGCTGGATGACAGCAGTGGAAATATATCCATCGATGAAATATTTGAGTTGGCACCGAGACAGCATACGCAGCGCATCCTGCCATTGGTCGATCAATTGTTAAGTGATAGCCATGTTAGTTTGAATCAGCTGGACGCGATTGCCTACGGCCGTGGCCCCGGTTCCTTTACCGGACTAAGGATCTGCCTGGGAGCCGTTCAGGGACTCGCTTATGGCGCAGAGCTGCCGGTAGTGGGGGTATCGACGCTTGCAGCACAAGCCCAAGCCGCTGTAGACGACGGTAAGGGTATTGATAGGCTGATCCTTAGTACGCTCGATGCGCGTATGGATGAAGTCTACTGGGGGGTATTTCAGTTGCAACATGGGATGGCGACACTAGTGGGCTCAGAGCGGCTGACGGCACCTGAGCAGGTAGAATTACAAACGACTGCTGAAGCCGAAGGTGACTTGATGGCGATAGGCAGTGGCTTTAATTACGCTTCCAGAATGCCTGTTAATCAGCGCGTTCATTTATGGCGCGGAGATCTTTTACCAACGGCTAGCGCTGTTGCAAAACTGGGGTATGTGGATTTTAATAACGGTGCAGCACAGTCGGCTGCAGAGGCAAGGCCTGTGTATTTACGCGATCAAGTCGCGTGGAAAAAACAGACGCAGCGGGGTTAGAATTGGTCGGCTAGGGTGAGAGAGGCTCAGTCTATTATTAAATGGCTATTCACTATTTGTTCTAGTCTGCCTATAATGTGAACTAAGGGAAGGACGTAGATTCCTTGGTAGTAGTTGGTTTTATTTGCCAGCGACTTACTAGCGTTACTAGGTCTTCCAAAAGCTATCGATAGCGTCATTTAAAAACATTGAGTAGTTATCTTGCAGATTTCTGGCTTTCCTCTCATTACACCCTCGGCTCCACAGAATCGGCGTGCAGACAATGTCGAACGCGGGCAAAGTGATGTCGCCATTGAGGTCGATAGAGAAGGCAACGAAGACCGACAAAGCCGATCATTCGACGAAAACCGTGTTCTCGCGGAAGATTTTCTTCAACAGCGAGTCGAATCAAGCCGGGCTACTGATTCGATTCAATTTCGACAGCAGGTCGAGCAGAGCGACTTACCGCTGAATACTCAAAAGGCGCTGCAAACGTTTGCAGAGAATTCGCCATCGCCAGAGCAGCAACTGGGGATTGAACTAGTTGGTGTCGACACCTACGCTTAGTTTATTTCTCGCACGCTCCCCTTGATGATTCATTGATACCAAAAGAGACATTCATGGATATCGAAACATTTAATTGTGATTTGCTTGATTTTTTGGCTGCGTCGCCCACGCCGTTTCACGCAGTACAGCAAATGGAGATAAGACTGTCACAGGCAGGCTTTGTCGTTTTACGTGAAGCTGACGATTGGACGCTTGACGCAGGTGGACGATACTGTGTAATAAGAAATAGCTCTTCAATTGTCGCTTTCACGCTGGGCGAAAAAAGTATCCTAGACCAGGGGTTAAGAATGGTTGGCGCTCATACCGATAGCCCCTGCTTAAAAGTAAAGCCACAGCCCGAACTGTTCAAAAAAGGTTATTTTCAGTTGGGTGTAGAGGTGTATGGAGGGGCTTTACTTAACCCCTGGTTTGATCGGGATTTGTCTCTTGCGGGACGCGTTAGCTTTCGAGACACATTGGGCAACATCGGAAGCGTCCTGATTGATTTCAAGCGGGCTATAGCTACCATCCCGAGTCTGGCTATTCATTTAGACAGAGAGGCAAATAGCGCTCGAAGCATTAATGCGCAAACAGATATACCACCTGTAGTCATGCAAACAAATGATAAGCAGATAAGCTTTCGTGAATTACTATTGACCCAAATACGGCAGGAGCACCCCTCATGTGAGGCATGCAAAGTCCTCGATTACGAGTTGAGTTTCTATGATGCGCAGCCAGCTGCCATCATAGGTCTGCAAAATGAGTTCATCGCCAGTGCCCGTCTGGACAACCTGCTATCTTGCTACATTGGCCTGCAAGCTATTTTGGCTGATAGCACCGAGTATCGCGTGTTGGTGTGCAACGATCATGAAGAAATCGGTAGCCAGTCTGCTGCGGGTGCTCAGGGGCCCATGTTAAGGTCGGTAATAAGCCGTTTGTTGGCCAATGAAAAAGAGTTTACTCGTACGATCGATCGCTCGATGATGATATCGGTCGATAATGCTCACGGTGTTCATCCTAATTTTTCTGATCGCCATGATGCTAATCACGGCCCGGTGCTTAACGGTGGGCCGGTAATAAAAATGAACGCCAATCAGCGTTATGCCACCAACAGTGAAACATCGTCGTTATTCCGTCATTGGTGCGAATCTGTTGATGAGCCGGTTCAGGCTTTTGTGGTGAGAACTGATATGGCGTGTGGGAGCACCATCGGGCCAATTACAGCCAGTGAAATCGGTGTTAAAACGCTTGATATAGGCGTGCCTACATTTGCGATGCACTCTATCAGAGAGCTGGCCGGCAGCAGTGACGCTTACAGTTTATACAAGGTGTTAGAGATGTTTTATCGTACTGAAGATGTTGCTGTTGATAGGCATTAGATACGGATGACACGTTTGATTGGGCCCTTAAGTTAAGGGCCCGGCGCTTCACTATTTGTCCACAACTATGTCAACGTCCTCAGCCTGAGGGCCTTTGTCTCCGTCAACGACAGAGAACTCAATTTTTTGTCCTTCCCTAAGTACCTTGCGCCCATTTCCGCTAATCGAACGAAAGTGGACAAAAATTTCTTCCCCTGAAGCTCGTGTCACAAAACCGTAACCCTTACTGACGTTAAACCATTTCACTGTACCAATTTCACGACCCTTCCTGCCTGAAGACTTATCGGAAGATTTACTGGAAGGCGTTGAAACTGATGGTTTGATGATTGGGCTAATAAATGCACCTAGTGCAGTAGCGATAAAGATCATAACAAAGCTAACGGGATTAATGATGGCGTTAGAATCTGGGTTGCTTATAAATTGTATGGCTGCCGCTGCAATTGCAGCAAGAATTGCGCTGAGAATGATTCGATATAATGTGCTCATTGGTCTCTACTTCTACTGATAATTTGAATGTATAGTGGTTTGACTCTCGTAAGAGGGCCGACTCAGCCTATATTGGCCGGGTAGCATTCTATCACTAATCGCTGTCAGAAGTGGCGCTAATGATACACAGTTGCTATGCCAGCCTTAAGGAATCTCCTGCCATGGACAGAGGACCTCCGGACACGCAAGAGTGGTGTCAGGCTGCGGATGTAAATTTAATAGTGAGTCAGAGGCAGGAGAATGGCCGTTCCTGGTTAGTACCCTAGCTTGCAGCGCAGCAGCTGTTATCGGTATTCTGATAGCGCTTTACGTCGTTACCGTATAGCCTGCTTACAGTTTACAGACGTCTTCGGCTTGCAGGCCTTTCGCGCCCTCGACAACGGTAAATTCGACCTCTTGTCCTTCGTCTAAGGTTTTGTAACCTTCCCCTCGGATAGAGCGAAAATGGACAAAAATATCCGCCCCTTCGTTTTGCGCAATAAAACCAAACCCCTTGGCGTTGTTAAACCATTTGATGGTCCCAGTTGTACGATCTGTCATACCTATCATCTCCTCTATCGCTACTAGATCAGTGAGCTTGCTGATTGTAAGGTGACAAATCGGCCGTGAGAACGCAGCATGAGAAATGTAAGGTGTGTACTGACTGCAGGTTTTATATAGGCTGACATGGCAGCCACCGTTAGACAGTTGACGATGTTGTTAATTTTTACCGAAGAATATCACGGCCGATAATCTCAGTTTATATTTTTATTGATCAGATAGTAACGCCAGACAAATACCTCTGTCCACTGCTACAGAACAATTAACGACAGCTGGCGATAAGAGACTGGCGCAGGCAACATCGTAGCAAGACCACCAGCATCATCCGATGATGCTGGTTTGAAAGACTACAGCGCAGAGATTTGTTGTGATTGTTGTTCGAGTTTTATTAGAATCTTCTGCTGAGCAGATTGTTTCTCCCGCTCCTTTTCGACCACATCAGCCGGCGCCTTGTCGACGAATTTTGGATTGTTGAGTTTGCCCTCGATGCGATCGAGGTCTTTTTGCAGCTTATCAATTTCTTTACTGAGCCTCATCAATTCGGCGTCCTTGTCGATCAGACCTGCCATTGGCACCAGAATTTCCATTTGGCCCACCATTGACGTTGCTGACATGGGTGAATTTTCACCTTCTTGTAGCCATTGTATATGATCGATTTTAGCCAGAGTCATAAGAAACTGTCGATTATCTTCCAGCCTTCGAGCGTCTTCTTCACTGCCATTTCTAACCAATATGGGAATGGCCTGTGCCGGTGAAATATTCATCTCGCCTCGAATATTACGGACGCCAATAATGACGCCTTTTAACCATTCGATATCAGCATCTGCTTGAGCGTCTATGAGTTCGGCACTGAATTCAGGGTATGGCTGTAACATGATGGTGTCGCCTGATTTCGCCGACAGAGGTGCAACACGCTGCCAGATTTCCTCAGTGATGAAAGGCATAAACGGGTGCAGCAATCGCAAGGTGGTTTCGAGTACCCGTATCAGTGTCCGGCGAGTGCCTTTTTTTAGGCTGGCAGGGGCGCTATCGTCCCATAGGACCGGCTTTGATAGCTCCAGATACCAGTCACAATATTCATTCCAGATGAACTCATACAGTGCCTGAGATGCCAAGTCGAAACGGTATTGCTCCAGTGACAAGGCAACTTCGCTTTCGGTGTGCTGCAGCCGGGAGATAATCCATCGATCAGCAAGGCTTAATTGATAGTCATTGTTGTTGTCTTGCCCGCAATCATGTTCTTCCGTATTCATTAAAACATAGCGGGCCGCATTCCATATTTTGTTACAAAAATTCCGATAGCCTTCGATACGTCCCATATCGAATTTGATATCCCGACCCGTTGATGCGAGAGAATAATAGGTGAATCTTAATGCGTCGGTGCCATAGGCGGCAATACCCTCTGGAAACTGCTTGCGAGTAGCTTTTTCGATTTTTTTGGCCATTTGCGGCTGCATCATGCCACTCGTTCGCTTGTTAACAAGTGACTCTAGGTCAATGCCGTCGATCAGATCGATAGGGTCGAGAACATTACCCTTGGATTTAGACATTTTCTGGCCGTCTGAATCTCGAACTAAGCCATGAATATAGACTTGCTTGAACGGTATCTCTTGCTTGAAATGAAGCGTCATCATAATCATTCGAGCAACCCAGAAAAAGATAATATCGAACCCGGTGACCAGCACACTAGTCGGATGGAACATCTTTAGGTCGGGGGTGTTCTCTGGCCAGCCAAGTGTCGAAAAAGTCCATAGCGAGGAGGAAAACCAGGTGTCTAACACATCATTGTCTTGCTGCAGCGGCAGATCGCCCAGTTGATGTTTTTCTCGTACTTCATCCTCATCCCTTCCTACATAGATATTACCTTCACTGTCATACCATGCAGGAATACGATGTCCCCACCATAATTGACGAGAAATACACCAATCTTGGATGTCTCGCATCCAGGAGAAGTACATATTTTCATACTGCTTGGGGATAAATTCGATATCGCCATTTTCAACTGCTTTGATGGCAGGTTTGGCAAGTGTCTTAGCATCGACATACCATTGCTCGGTGAGGTAGGGCTCTATAATGGCTCCGCCACGATCTCCGCGAGGAACTTTCAGCGTGTGGTCATCAATCTTACCGAGTAATCCAAGAGCATCTAAGTCTTCAACGACTTGTACCCGACATGCAAACCGATCCATTCCCCGGTAGGGTATGGGGACATTATCATTCATTTCTGCGTTATCAGTGAGCAGATTGATCATCGGCAAATTATGACGTTTCCCCATCTCATAGTCGTTGAAATCATGGGCAGGCGTTATTTTTACGCAGCCCGTGCCAAACTCCATATCGACATAATCATCGGCAATTATCGGTATTTCTCTGCCGGTTAGAGGAAGTGTGATCATTTTTCCGATCAGGCCTTGGTAGCGCTCGTCCGCAGGGTTAACAGCAACGGCGGTATCACCGAGCATAGTTTCAGGCCGAGTAGTGGCAACAGTTAATTGGCCGGAGCCGTCGCTTAATGGGTAATGGAAGTGCCAGAGGAAGCCCTTTTCTTCTTCGGATACAACTTCTAAATCAGATACGGCGGTATGCAAAACCGGGTCCCAATTAACCAGTCGAGTTCCGCGATAGATCAAGCCTTCATCGTAGAGCTGAATAAATACTTCTTTAACGGCAGCGGAGAGTCCTGGATCCATCGTGAACCGCTCGCGAGACCAGTCTGTAGAGGCGGCCATACGTCGCAACTGCTGCGTTATGGTGCCGCCGCTTTGTTCTTTCCAATCCCAGACTTTTTCAATAAATTTTTCTCGCCCCAGCTTTTTCCTATCAATACCTTCTGCTTCTAGTTGACGTTCGACCACCATTTGCGTCGCGATGCCGGCATGATCGGTGCCAACTTGCCATAAGGTATTATCACCTTTCATTCGATGATAACGGATCAATACATCCATGATGGTTTCTTGGAAGCCGTGCCCCATGTGCAGGCTGCCAGTGACATTGGGCGGAGGTATCATAATACTGTAGGGGTCGCCTTCTCCGCTGGGGGCGAAATAGCCCTCACTTTCCCAGTGTTTATACCAAGAGGCTTCGATCTCAGAAGGTTGAAATGTTTTATCCATTTTTGATAGCTACTTTGTATTTAGATTGTGGGAGGCTAGGCGGATGTATTGCTCGCGCAGTCGACTAGTATACAAGACTTATCGAGCGACAGAAAATACTCGGGGCAGAGAATGCCTAATTATTATACTGTAGTCCTAATTGAATTTTTCAGCTAGGCGCTTGATCATTTCGGGAGAGCAAAGTGATAGCCGCTTACGCAGTTCGTTTTCCACTGTTGGGATCACTTCATCGACAACTTCTTGGATTAGCAATTCAAGGTTAAAATTGTCATCTTCAGTGTTAATGATGTCGTTTGAATGGATGCCTGATTCTACTGATGGAAAAAACTCCTGTTGCTCCTCCTTGTATTCCTCAGAATGGGTGGCGCCCAGTTCTTTAAATTCGTCGCCGCGTGCGGGCAATTGCTCCGAAGATAGATAATCTTCCGCATAATCATCGGGGAAGGCAAAGGGTTCTGCGGTAACGTCCCGCACCTGACGCATTGGGCCACCATTATCCGCAGTCGCGTGCAGGGCATGCTCTTTGCTATCGGGGCTAGCGTCTAATTCATCTAAATTGAGTTTTGATAAGGTGTCGTCGGTTCCTAAGTTCCTAACAATGTCGTTTAGTAGCGGCACATCAATCTGAATTTCATTTTGATGATCGTCGAGGATTCCTTTAATCGACTGCAGTTCGTCAAGAAAAGCATTTTTATTAGTCGACGATGACTTAGGTGGGGGATCGCTGTTGTCCATAAAAAACCGTTATTGCCTGCTGCAATTAGTAGTTGTGTTAGCGTCGGAGATCATGGGTATCTAAATGATAACCACGATTTTTGTAGAAACGATAATTTGCTCGAGTTGATTCTGTCACTGCGGAATCCTGAACTACAATCTCTGACACTCGCTCAAACCGACTGAAAAACTCCGGCACATGGTCCGAAAGATTGATTAGCAGGCCATTGTGATCGCCAGACATTTGCTTGTCTCTTCCAAAGCCTATATGTAGTGGCTGTTCATCGGTACTGGTATCGTCTATTTTGTGAGGAATAAAACTCGTGTTTCTCCACGACCATAAGAGCTCATCCAGAGCCTTCGCCTGATCACCGTCACTGCCATGAATATAGATTTCGTTGCCAAGTTTGAACGCTTTTTCTGCCAAACGACAAGCGAACAAGTGTCTTTGCTCGCTGCTATCGTAGGGCAGAATATAAAAGTCTATCTTTGTCATGCCAACTTACTTTGGTTGATAAGGTATTGGGTCAGTAATCCTACAGGTCTGCCGGTGGCTCCTTTATTGGCTCCGCCATGAAACGACGTCCCGGCAACATCGAGATGCGCCCAGCGCATCTTTTTGGTGAAGCGGGACAGAAAACAGGCCGCGGTAATACTGCCGCCCTCGGGACCACCAATATTGGCAATATCAGCGAACTTGCTGTCCAGTTGCGGTTGATATTCATCCCACATTGGCATGTGCCAAGCACGATCGCCCGAATCTTCGCCGGCGTTTAACAGCTCAGCAGCGAAAGCATCGCTATTGCTGTAAATTGCAGAAGCATGTCGGCCGAGTGCAACAATAACCGCGCCGGTCAGAGTTGCCACATCAATGACTGATTGTGGCTTAAAGCGTTCTGCATAGGTGAGCGCGTCACATAACACGAGTCGTCCCTCTGCATCTGTATTGAGTACCTCTATCGTTTGGCCCGACATACTGGTAACGACATCACCAGGTTTGGTCGCCGAGCCGTTTGGGAGATTTTCAGCAGCTGCTATGATAGCCACTACATTTAAGGGCAGTTTCATCTCTGCAATGGCAGCCATTGTGCCTATAACACTGGCAGCTCCACACATGTCATATTTCATTTCATCCATCTTCGAGCCGGGCTTTAAACTAATGCCACCGCTATCAAAAGTAATTCCTTTGCCGACCAGTGCGTGTGGCTCTTGGCCTTTCGCTGCGCCCTTGTATTCCATGACAATCAGCTTAGCGGGTTGATCGGTCCCGGCGGTGACTGAAAGTAGTGAACCCATACCCAGTTCAGCCATCTTTTTTTCTTCAATGATACGGGTTGACAGTGTTTTATATTGACCTGCAAGGGCCTTTGCTTCGCTGGCGAGGTAGGTTGGTGTGCAGATATTCCCTGGCAAATTCCCCAGTTCCTTAGCAACATTCATCCCGTTTGCAATGGCTTTACCTTCGGTAACTGCTGAGCGCAAGATTTTACTTGGTTCGCAGGCAAGGGTGATTCGTTTAATCAGTGGTGACTTTCGGGGCTGGCTCAGGGTGCGAGTGTAACGGTAGTTTTGGTCGCCACCTATCAGAGCAACTTGGCCAGCTATCCAACCACTGTCTTGGCCTGCGACACTAACATCGTCTAAAAATAAGGTGGCATCGGTGATTTCGTTCTGCCCCAAAGTGCGAATGGCAGTGCCCAGCAGTTTACGAATTGTTGCAGGGGAAAGCTTTTTCCCTTCACCACAGCCGAGCAGTAAAATCCGCTCTGCAGCAATGCCGCTAACGGCTGGAATTAGTAAGGTCTCGTTTAATTGTCCTTTAATATCTCCACGCTTAATCAAGGACTGAATAATACTGCCATTCATCTTATCGAGAGTTTTAGCAACCTTAGATAGCTTACCTTTACTTAATATCGGTACCACTAGGCACTGACTGCGCAGTGCCTCCGGATTGGCAATAGCTTTTAGTACAACATCCATAACAGGTTCCTTAAAATAACGACAAAACGGGTTTATTGATAGATAATGCTCGCCCATACTACAGGCACTTAGCAAAAACTCCCTAATGCCGCTAGTGTAAAGGCTCGGCGTTAAGGTTTAAAGCGTAACATGTTAGGATTCTATCAATTGTGATTCTCTTCCGTTATTTGGCCAAGGAAATACTAATTAGTTTGTTTGCCGTCAGCGCAACCTTGCTGGTTATTGTGATGAGTGGTCGGTTTGTAAAATATCTCGCCCAAGCCGCTGCAGGTAAGCTATCTCCCGATATTCTATTGAATATCATGGTTTATCGGCTCCCCAGTTTCCTCGAATTGGTGTTACCACTGAGTCTTTTTATCGCCATATTACTAGCTTACGGGCGGATGTATGTCGAAAGTGAAATGACAGTAATGGCGGCCTGTGGGCTCTCCGATAGACGATTGGCGGTTTATACGCTGGTACCGTCAATATGCGTTGCCGTGGTCGTTGGTTATCTGAGTCTATATGCCAGCCCTATTGGCATTGGCAAGGTCCAAGAGATCTTCGAGGATACACAAAACTCTAGTGGCTTAGAATTATTAATTGAAGGGCGCTTTCGGGTCGACGAGCAGTCTGGGAGGGTCACCTATGTCGAGTTCCTGGATAACGACGCGGGCATAATGCGGGACGTTTTTTCTGCAGAGCAGTCGCTTGGCAGTGAGGGTGAGGAGCAGCTAACGGTGATATTCGCCGAGCAGGGAAATATTCAGATGAGTGATGACCAGCAGTCTCGCTATTTGGTATTAAGAAACGGTTATCAATCGGTCGGCCAGCCGGGGGGGTTACGTTATCGAATTAGTCAGTTTGACGAGTATGGTCAGTTGGTAAGAGATCCAGCAATTCAGAAAACGTTGTATAAGAGAGCTGATGCGCGAACAACGGAACAGTTACTGAATTCAACGCGGCTTGAGGATAAAGCGACGCTGCAATGGCGCATTTCACTGGTGATTTTGGTCCCCGTCATTGCTTTAGTAGCACAAGCGTTGAGTCGCACCAGTCACCGCCGCGGTCGCTATGTGAAAATGCTCCCAGCGTTTATTATCTACATTACCTACTTGGTGGCATTAAATGCAGCGCGAGATGCCATAGGAAAAGAAAAAATCTCTCCAGATTTGGGTATGTGGTGGGTTCATTTGGTGTTTTTAGGGTTGGGTATAACATTACTGTTTGGTGGAGATTGGTTGCGGCGATTTCGTGCGCCGATCGCTTCAACACCGGTAGCATCTTTACCATGAATAAATTAGGCCGCTACATATCGACCACCATTACTGCTAGTACTCTTTTAGTGCTATTCGTGTTGCTAGGGCTGGATGCGATAGCCGCGATTGTTGATGAAATGGGATATCTAAGCGCCAATTATGATTTCTTGGCAGCCTTACGTTTTGTCGTTTATTCAGTGCCGGGTACTATCTTTGGCCTTTTACCCTTTGCGGCCTTAGTTGGTTGTTTGGCTGGGCTTGGCACGCTGGCTAGTGGCAGTGAGCTTGTTGTTATGAGATCAGCAGGCGTATCTACCTTGCGCATTGTATGGATGGTTAT
>TARA_B110000902_G_scaffold86342_1_pt1 | contig 31664 bp, 9 predicted proteins | sample TARA_B110000902 | Tara Oceans TARA_B110000902 (sample SAMEA4398009) | marine metagenome | biome: Polar Biome; feature: [SRF] surface water layer (ENVO:00010504); material: water (ENVO:00002006), including particulate matter (ENVO:01000060) such as... | depth 5 m | reverse complement strand
AAAAACGGTCTTGCCGAATATTTGGACGAACGAATCACGAGTGGATTAGGTCAAATAAACTGGATAGGGAACCTAGAGCCTGCATGCGATGAATTGACAGATGAACCGGCACGTAAAATTGTTAAGATTGTAGACTTTATCGGGCGTGAAACTCCATTTAGAACAGATATTCCGCTCATTATTATGTACGATGACGGTACCGCAGAAAAGGTCATGATTTGGGGAAACTAGCCCCGCAAACTCCTGTTATTTATGTGACCCCTCACCGTTGGGCATTCTTTTAAAGCGTCCGAAAATACAATCGTTTAGTGCTTTTATTATCATTATTCTTTCAAAGTGCTTTTCTATTCTAGACGTTCTTGTAATCGTTTGCTTTGCCTAAGTAAAATGTAACACTTAGACACTTATTGGTAAGGTTGAATAATAACAAATGGTAATTTTTGAAACATTCAACTGAGCGGGTTTAGCTTACTTTAAAGCTAAATTCGCTTGTTAGAAACAAGGTAGAATTGTTATAGTGAAACACTTAGCCCTAAGTGTACAATAGGTTGTCTTCTTTCTCTAACCAGCGTTTTAGACGTCTGGCTAGTTTCAATTGTAAAGTAAATATTCTCGTAAATCAAAGCACGGAGATTTAAGCCAAACAACGGACTAAACGCCTTAAGTAAAGGCTTGAACTCGCTAGCGAAACCTGCTAAACCTGTGATTTCGATTTCCCTTGTTAGTGAATATCTATAGTTTAACGCTAACAGTTGCCATTCGGCATGATTCTCCGTTTCGAATAATGTTCCAAAATCAGTGTATATACGCGCACTTAAGCCTAGTCTATTCCGGTTTAATGAATACAAGTCTAGTCCAAGGGAGGAGTAGTAGGTGCCAAAGGTTGCTGATGCAAATATTTCCTTGTTTTGACCTTTACGTTTCGTAAGACCATTAGAGTAATTTTGATGAAACAATATATACTTAAGATCTAGCGTAAGTATAGGCTGATAAGAGGTTTTAATGTGTCGAGGTATAACTTGAAAATACGAAACTCCCGTATAAAGATTACTTGCTACCATTGTTTGCAATCCAACCTTTGGCGAAACATCAAAGGCAACACTCCTCTGAATATTAGTTAAATATCCTAAGCCAACTATCAGTTCTGTTTTCTTATTAAGGCTAATACTTTTATCTAATCCATACCATTGGTTGTTGCGGTTAGCGCTACTGTCATTAATTGACAGGTTTTGAAGATAACGTAGGCACAGGTAGGTTTGACTATTGCCCAGGGGAACGCTCAATCCAGCGAATGATCCCGAAGTGCCATAGCCTATATCTGCAATGATAAACGGATTGCTGTCCTTCTTGAGATTGGCTTGGCCAAAGCACAGCAGAGAACACAAACTGAGGAAGCTAATTATATGTAGTTTATTCATGGCTGACTAAAAGTCAAATTTATTACTTCAATTCGATCTTTGCAGTTGTCATTCGTGCTCAGTGTTTGTCAAATGACCTATTAAATAGCAGTTTATTTTTTTGCCAGTAAATAACAGGAGGAAATATGATTGGATTACTCTTTGATTAAATGAAACTAAAAAAGGACTTTGATTGACGTTGAAATTGTTAGCTAGCGATTATAAAGAGCATTACGGAAAATTGCTTGTCGGAAATAACATGTGTTTTTAGTATTAATCCACCGAAATAAGGAGATGCTAGACCTAATAACAACAACAGTTCTGTTTTTCCTTATATTCATTACTTTATATATAACTCTATTGATATGAAAAAAATAGCTCTCCTTTTAACCTTGATCTTTAGTCTTAGCGCATCCGCGTCTCACTTAATTACGGGTTATATGTATTATGATCATGTAAGCAGTAGCGGTAATCAAGTAACCTATGATGTTTATTTAGATTTGTATGGAGATGCTACTGGAATTTCTATGCCCATGAGCACAACGATTTACCATAAAGAGCTCAATAGTTCAGGAGCATCTACTTCTATTACTGCCAACCAGTTTGGTAGTAGTGTTGCTATAAGTGGAAACTGCGGCTCTACCTATGCAGTGAATGTTTACACTTATAAGACAACATTAACATTACCTAAAAACAAAGCCTATAACTTTGCATTTTCTTCGTGCTGTCGACCTGGTAGTATCTCAAATATAGCAAACCCCTCTTCGCAAGGATCCTATATTGGAATGATTTTAGTCACGGGGAAAGCCGATGTTAGACCCTATAACAACAGCGTTCATTTTCAACCTAATGTCAATACCGTCTTTTCCGGAACGACTGCTGCATTTGAAATCTGTTCGCCAGATCCAGACGCTGATAGCCTTGGATTTGCGATTGTTCCACCCAAAAACGGTACTGCTGCTAGTTTAACTCCCTCAAACATCACTTATGCAACTGGATTTAGCAACGCCAGTCCTTTAGGAACCGGGAATACCGTTAGTATTGATACCGCCAATAGGATGCTCGTAGTGAATTCTTCTACGCAGCAGAATGCCGTAGTCAACATAAGAATCATAGAATATTCAAAAGACACTGTCGGCACTTATAAAATCATGAGCGTCATCTATAAAGAGATGATTATAAACGTAGTAACTCCTAGTTCAGGCATGCAAAACTCCCCTATCAGCTTTACAGGGGCTTCAGGGGGCTTCGCGTTAGATACATTGCTTATTACAACGTCAAATGCCGTGTATCCGTACCAATCTAATTTTGATTCAACACAACTAATATTGTTAGACCCAAATGGCGCACCTTCAAATTTCATCATTGGCAGTACTAACTTAAACAATAGTTATGATTCCTTTAAGCTTCATTTAAGCGATTCTTTGAGCCCTGGCCTATGGACCCTTATCAGTTCTATGAACTTGGATTCTCTTGCCGTGTCTGGGTTGTGTAACGCAATGCTTCTTGATACAATTTCGTTCTTCGTTGCTCCACCCTCTCCGGTTATCTTAGGCCCTACAGACTCTATCTATGGAAATGTAGCGACTTACACTATTTTAAATACCCAATACCTGGACAGTGCTTCCTATTTCCTCACGAATGGGACAGTAACCTCTTACCAACCGAATTTCTCTTCGTTTGATATAACATGGACACCAACTCTTGGGTCATCTGGTGATTTCACTTTCATAGGCTATAGTAACGGAATTGGAGACACAGCAACGATTAGTGTAACTGTTTACGGGATAGGCATACCTGAACAAACGCAAGCCATACTTCTTTACCCTAATCCCACAGAACAATTCCTACATATTCATGGATATACCGCTACGGCGACTTATGAAATATTTGCTATGGATGGTCAATTACTTCAACAAGGTCCTTTAAACTCAATAATCAACATCATTGACCTAAGTAAAGGAGCATACGTTCTGTCTATTCAAAGTAAATCAACCCGTTCAAGCCACGTGTTTTATAAAAAGTAAAAACGCGACTGAAATGAGAATAGATAACGATCTATAATACGCAATGCTTAATTGTGCGTATTTTGATTGAGTAAGGGATTTTCATACTAATATTACTAAAGGAATACTACCCGAATTCATTAATTTACACTCAAATACGGAACACCTCTACTCTCCAATATTAGCACGCCAAGCGTCAGGGAACACCTCTTGAGCCTCATCAATTCTATACCCGGGGATGTCAGTGAGGTAAACCCTAACCCAACCTTTCGCTCGATAGTAGTCAATGTTAGATAGGTTATTTTTGAACTCTAATATCATAGATTCTTGGAAATACGACTCTTTAAAACAGGCTATTATAATTAATCGCATGTCTCTTTTTTCAGGTGCTGAATTAATTGCAGAGCCCATAATCTGATTTTCACCTCTTAGGTTATTTAGAGGTCTGTTACTACTTAGATCTTTTGAGGCAATTAACAACTTGACGCTCGCCGGCACCAATACCTGCTTTAAGTCGATGTCACCATTAATTGGAGCCGTAAGGCTGCTCTCAATTTTCTTCGTTAATTCAGGCTCATTTTTATAAACTCCATACACGGCGTATTTCGTATGAAGTCCTTTTCTATTTATAGCGCCTTCGAATAGGGCTATTTTTATATTTGGGGTTTTTATCGAGCTTCTAGACGATAGACGATACTTCAAATCTTCAAATATTGTGCCTCCAAAACGGTCGTATCCATCAAAGTTAAATAGATCAAAATAAAAGGTTGTCGATTCCTCTAATGTGTCCAAAAACCTTTTGTCTTCTATCTGCATTTGGGAAAGCGGAATAACGAAGGAATTGGCACTAGAGGAACAGCTAGATAAAATAGTACTCAAGACCAATATTAGCGCGAGAAACAACGTATATTGAATCTTCCTATTGTTTTTGGATATAACCAAACTATTAGACCAAGGAATATGTGGGTTAAACATAAATTTGCTTTACTCTTTTTTGCCGTCAGTGTAGTAATACAATGTAGTGCCGGACTATTTTCCATCGAAACGATCCAGACAAAACGCCATTCAAATATAGTTGTATTTCAGGACACCTTTTGGGTTGAAGACACCTTAGCTCTCAATAAAGCATATTCTTCAAAAAATTCAGATAGCATATTCCGAATAAATCTTATTTCAGATACAAGTCGAGGTATTGGAGTATTTGGTAATTTTACGATGATCATAGACTTGTTAACTTAATGAAACAGCGATTTTATATTATAGTAGGACTAGTCTTTCTAAGCTTATTCGGTAAGTCACAAAATGTTCTTTTGAATAATTGGTCTATTCATCAGCACCAAGACACTAATATTTTCTTAACCGTGACGGCTGTAGATCAATTCCGTCACAGCAACTTAAGCCTTGGTCGTTGGGCCAATGGATCCTTAAAAAACGAAAGCCGACAGGTTATAGCATCAGACATAAGAAATAGAGAGTTGCTAAGAGTAAGCTATTCAAAGCCCGATTTTGAAATTGGTCTGGTAACCTCTCAGCTAAGCCAGCACCATAAATCTATCGGAGGTACCGAGTTTAATAGCCTCATGTCCGGAATATACCCTGACAATGACACTTTAAGTATTCAAAATCTTTCCGCTGTATTTGGGAGCACTATTACTCACAGCATCGAAATAACAAAAAAAGGTCCAAAGACAATATTGCAGTTAGGAATAAATGGATCTCAAATAAATTCATTGCGAAGAGTAACGGCAAAAGGCGTTTTTGTGAAGAATAATTTTGTTTATCAGGGAGCGTACCTTTCTGCTGATGCACAATATAACGAGGAACTCAGTTATCTTGGATCGCCAGAAGATGTCTTGAGTCAATCATTGAAATGGACAGATTCTGTCCGCATCACTTCTATCGCTAATCTTCCTTTATTGCCAAGCTTGAACTTACATATTGTCCATAGACCTACAGCTTTTACCGAGTTCCATTTAAGACTAGAGGGCTTAAGTTTGAAATCTCAACTACCTATGGAATATGCACAGGATAGTACATCTTTTAAACTGTACGCGGGTGACATACCTTATTATGATTTATTTACAGAAGAGCTTCCGGTCATTCTAAACAACGATGATAACTACCGACGTTTTGCATCAAGTGTTGTCGACACCTCACTATTATATAGACCCATCCCTTTAAAAATCATGGGAGCCTATAAAGTAAAGATTGAACCTTTAACTACTATCGCTTTTGGATTTTCCTATGCTCAATATGCTCCTTACTCACTAATTGTAATGAATGCCTTAATAGAGAGAGACTACAGCGATCAGCTCTGGCTACAAGGTGGAATAAGCACAACAGTAATCGGAACGACAATTCAACCAAATCTAAGTTTAGGAGTTAAGGCTAAATTAGCTGAGAAAATAATCCTCTACGGTCATACTAATGCTTTATTGAGTTTTCCTTACATTAATTCAACATTAGTACCTAGTTGGAGTAGCCGATTCCAATTAAATGCAACACTCCAATATCAACTGTTATGAGAAAGCTATTTTGCCTAACCCTGCTAATATTAACTGTCAGCTCTTATGGACAGAACTATACGTTAGATAACAAGTCTATTATGTCTGGCGAAACGAAAATAGGCACCTTCGAATTAATATCTGACACCTTAAAAATAGTGTTGTTTAAAAAGGCAAACGTTGAGCCTATGATCCCTGAAATGGTCATTGCATTGGGCGCGAATCCAAAAGCTGTGAATTATATAAGTGAGTCATCATTCATGGGAGAAGGTAGCATTCGTAAACTAGAGGTCTATTTACCTAAATCTAAAAAGATTAAGCCATCGCAAGACCGCGTTCAGTTCTCATACAACTTAGGACGACATACTGATATGGTGGGCGCCAGGATAAAATACTACGACTATTATGGTATCGAAGCAGTTCTTGGAACCTCAATTCACAGAAATGATAGTGAAAGGAACTTTGCCTATTTTGGATTGTCCAATGAGTTTAATCAATTTTACTCATTAGGATGGCGAGGACATGCTTCGCTTGGTCCTATTCTTATGGTGTCCACGAACACAAATGAAATGACTCTTTCGGGTGCTATGTGCTTAAGTCTTCAGAAATCATTTGGGGCAAATGCCTATTTCGGGCCTAAATGGTTTATTGGAGGTTATAACGAGATTTCGTTAGGAATGGTAATAGGACTTTAATTATGAAAAACTCGATACTACTATTTGTTGGATTACTTATTTCGACTTTAAGCTTTAGTCAAACTATCTTAGTAGAGAAATCTATATTCAATTCCACCAAGCCTATTTATTTGCACAGTATAAATAGTGATCTAGGTGAAGTATACTTCAGTACCTCTCAAAAAAAATCATTACTATATTATAAAATAGATAAGGACTTGGTAGTTGAAGACAAGACAATTACGGCGTCCAAATTTAAAGGGTTTGTTAGACTTAACGAAGTCTATAGCCTTGTGCAATACGAGAACAGATTGGATATAATTAGTTCGCTTAGTACTTCTGATCAATATACATTGATACATTCGACAGAAGGAGTTAGCATAAGCAGTATCACGTACGACGCAGAGTTAAATCTGTTTTATACTCTTTCAGGAGATAACGTTTTAGAGATCGAGTTAACGCAAGACGAAATCATTCGAATTGACACCACGCTACAAAGTTTTAACGTCGAAGGAAAGCCCCAGCGCCTATCTTCCTTCAAGGGAAAGCCGTTTATTAGCGTTGCATACGGTCTTGATCTTAGTGATATCTATATGGTTGACAGTAACGCTGTCTTAAAATTACGCTATCCTATAAATTATGATGCTCAAAACATTGGTATAGAGTTTCTAAACGACGATACCTTATTTGTATCTCGGAACCTTAGACCCGGAGAGTCAGAACTAGTCATGATATATGCAAGCAATATATCAAGACACCCCGATAGCCTGTATCTTGATAAGATTAATAATCGTAGTCAGGAGCAAATAGACTCTGTTAAAGCCGAGGCCATGGTAAATTCGCTAGAATTTACAGATACTGTTTCGAGAAACGTAGGCCAAGGAAGGTTCTCAACGCTCATCAAAAGAACTAATGATGCAATTGTGGCAATGACCACTTTGAATTCAGCATTAGGTACAAATTCAAAATCATTTATTTCTTCAAAAGATAGCATTTACTTCGTACTAGGTCCAAAAAGGACTTCTAAATCTGATGCTAAAAAAGACAGCCTTTACTATGCTAAAATGGGTCTAATGACCTCAATTATAGACCTTGGCAAGGATAGTGTTGCCCTGCCCGAAGATGTTGTCATTCGACTAAAGTGTTTAGATAAAGAAACCGGCGAAAAGGCACCCTTCAGTGTGGATTTCTATGAATATGAAACCAATACCATAGTGAAAAGTGCTAAAATAGCTGCTGGTGAAATCTGTTATTTCTCATATTTACCCACCTACAAACTAGGGCTCACCATAACTTCTGAGGGTTATCTTCCGCATTCGATTCGATTCGATGATACCCGAAAGCTCATTGCAAAAAAACAGATAGAGAAATTAGTTCTACTACAGCGTTATAAAGAGGGGAATGAAAAATCGTTTACCTTGAATAATATTCAGTTCGACTTTGCTAAATGGAATCTCACTCCTGTAGCTAAACGAGAATTAGACATAATAAAAGGAGCCATTTCTAATGCCAATAGCGTTACCATAGAAGGACACACTGATTGGATAGGTAGTGACACTTTTAATTTTAGTTTGAGCAAGAAAAGAGCTAATGAAACTCAAAAATATCTTATAAATAAAGGCATCTCTAAATCTAAGCTTAAGACAATAGGCAAAGGTGAAAAAGAACCTGTTGCCTCTAATAAAACAGACGCCGGCAGAGCGAAAAACAGACGCGCTGACTTTATCATGAAATAAGTCTAAAAAGCTAGCAATCGATAAAGAATCGTTGCTTGTGCGCCACCTGCTGACCTCGCAACAACAGCATCTTTTTCTGAGATTATAATAAAATTAAAATCGTCAACCTTGGTGTTAACTGGTGACTTTAAGCGTACTGGAACTGAACGTTTGTCAAAGTCGTACATATACACGTCGTAGCCAGATGAGGCCGTTAGCGTTGAATAATAAATTCTACCATCCTCATTAACAAATGGGTATACTTCGTTATTTGGGGTGTTAATCTCATTCAAGGATTCTACTTCACCCCACTCATTTACACCATTTTTCTTTACGCGATAAATATCTAATCCGCCTACTCCTCCGGGCATGTCAGAAACAAAGTAAAGGTATTCCGATTTATCATCGTAAAACGGTTGAGAATAGGTATAACCTAGTTTTACAAAGGGAGGGACAGCACATTGCGAAAAGCCATGAGAAAGGTCAATATGTAGCAGAGTCATCCTACTCACTGCTAAAAAGTCATTGAATGATTCGTCATTTAATGCTGCAATCATGAATGAGTTGCTATCATCAACTGTAATGCCGCTAACATTATATTTTAATACATTAATCTCGCATAGGTTTTTGGTACTCACACGTTTCAGTTTTTCAGTAATAAGGTCGACACTCCATAAATTAAATTTGGTGCCCAATTTCATAGGTATTCCCGCCTTATCACTAACAAAGAACACTCTGCCATCACCTACATAGGTTGCGCCTAAAGAATTGTTCAATGGCGACGTCAACTGAGAAACTTGAAAGCTCTGGTTAAAAAACGCAGGCACCATAGCTTCTCGTTTATTCTGGCTAAATACTGTTAATCCAAATAAGAAGAAAAGCAAACATTTAGATAACTTCATCATAAGAAGAATACTGGAGTTTCCACAATCCTGTTCGCAAATACACTTGCCTTCGTCAGGCCATAGCGTATAGTCGCCATATGACTCTGTTGTGAAAACAAGCTTAGTTCTGACAATGGGAAAGAATATTGGTATAAAAATGAAAATCCGTTATTGCTATTTATCTTGTATACCAAACCGATATTTGAGCTTCCAATTAAAACACCGGAGGATAAATAATCCTTAAACCTCAACATCATGTGCAGATTAATATCAACAGGGGTGTTTTCAACAATATTCATTAAACCACTATACTGGAAGTCAAACCCGTATATGGTCTTGTACTCGCTACCGCCATATAGGTGGATAACCCTCGCTCCATAGTTGTCATTCATAAAAAATGAAGTCCGGACTGCGTTTCTCAAGCTTGCACCAAAGTAGCTCCGCTTACCGTAATAAGCTCCACTGATATCTACATTATGATACCATTTTCGAATAACTCCATTCATAATAACGAAGTCGCTAGGATCTATATAACGTTCAGAAGGTAAATCAACATCAAGTCTGTTTAGGACATAACGAACACCGGTTGAAAAATACTCATCCGGACTTATACGAAGGTGGTAAGACGTAACTATACCTACAGCTGTATTAGAAATAGGACCTACATCATTACTCATCACACTAAGGTTATATCCAAATCTACCTTTAGTCATTACATCATAACTAAGATCTGAAGTTACGGGTGCTCCGTCGATGCCAACCCAGCGCTGATCGTGACCCGCAGAAATAGTACCGCTCAACCTTCCAGCATACGAAGGAGAAATCGAAACTGGGTTGAATAAGTAGTTGTTTAGCGACGGATGACTCTGAGAAGCGACATCTAGGCTCAAGAACAAAACGAGAATGGTGTATAAAAAATGCTTTTTCATTGTTAACGTGCTATAAATATATAACCGGTCTGCATCCACTTATTAGGTCTTATATCCAAGACGTAGTAGTAAGTGCCCGATGGTAGTCCCCCGGTGGTAGACCAGACTACAGTTCCAGATGTAGATCCATTGAAATTGACATTTGAGTTTTCGACCTCGTAAACTTTATTTCCCATGGAATTAAATACCGTAAACTTATAGTTGTTGAAGTACTGAAGACCTGGAATAAATAATGCGTCGTTATCACCGTCAGAGTTTGGTGTAATTACTGAAGGTATATAGAACTCACATAAATCAGGATCTAGATAGTTAGGAGATCCATCGCCATCGCAATCATCTAACGGAATACCATCACGATTGTAGTCGTATTCTAAACTATCCGGCAAGCCATCGTTATCACTATCCAAGTCAAAAGCGTTGGGCAGCCCATCAAAATCGAAATCTGAATATGTTTCTATAGAATCTGGTATAAGATCACAATCTGTATCTATAGCAAAGACAGATGTGGAATCCCAGGCATAGCAACCGTTAGTGTCTAGTACTTCTATGAAGTACAATCCAGCCGAAACAGAGCTGTCGATCAATGTTGAGTCTCCAGATGTCCAAAGAATATCGTAGGGAAGAGTTCCTCCTGCGACAAACGCAGAAATAATTCCCGTCGTATCATCTGCGCAAACAACGTTGCTATCTGTAGCTGCCAAAACAACTAGTGGGTCTGGTTGAGAGATAAACATCTTGCGTGGATCTACTGTACCAGAATTTAGGTTATACAGTGGCGTACAACCATTTGAATCGGTAACAGTAATATAGACGCTATCTGATGGCACACTAATAAAACCTGTCGTATCAAAGGCGGTTATTAACGTGTCAAAATTGTAAAGCGGATTATATCCACCTGTGGTTTGCAACAATATAGTACCGGTTGTGTCTCCGTAACAGAGTACAGGAGTAATGATGGCTGTATCTACGGTAAATGTTAGCAAACTATCAAAATGATAGAATTGAGATGTCTTGTAGTCGACATAACAATTTTTATTAATAGTATCCTGAATAAATATGTAAGCCGTATCTCCTTGACTTAGGGTGTCGTAACTAGTAATAAAATTCCATGAGGCACTTAGTGTTGAATTAGGTAAAGAGTCTAAAGCATATTCCAGGCCGTTACCACCTGAAGCATAAATTTCCAATATAGCATTTGTGCTATCCCAACATGTTACAGGACTAGAGTAGATACTATCTAAACGAATTGAATCCGGCTGATTTAAAGTAACATTTCCTTTAATAAAACATCCTTTGTAATCCTCGACGGTTACGGAGTAAGTCCCTGCCCACAAACTATCAATATCTGGTCGTATCAAAGTATCGATATAGTAACCATACTGTCCTTTTATTGCGGTAATTGAATCGAAACTCCACTCATAAGTAAACCCATTCAAGAAAACGCTCGCATCTGCATTCCCTCCTGTGACTAAAGCCTCAATTTCCCCATCAAATTCCTCATTACATGTCAAGTTCATGGTAACAAAATTAACGAACATTGGTTTTGGCTCAGTTATAACCAGAGTGTCTTGGTCCACAACGTAATCCAGGTACGTGATGTTACTATACTTAAAGTCTGGCGCATACCAAACCGGACAGTTGTTATCATCTCTGATAGTTGGGAAATAAAGTGAGTCTGGTGCAACATTCAAGAATTCACTTGAAGCCTGGAAGTTGAGTGAGTCAATAGAGTATGTAATGTTATTTCCTCCTGAGACAAATAATTGTACCTCTGCATCAGTAGAATCGTAACACTGAGCAGGTAATGAATAGATGCTGTCTAGTCGTAAACTATCCGGCTGATCAATGTAGTGATAAGGTGTAGTTAAATATTCATTAACACATCCCTGAGGATCAGCAATTGTGTTTTTTAAATTAGTCACCTTAAGATTGTACCAACCAGTGTCTAGATTAGTAAAGCTACTTTGCGTTGACCAGTTAGTGCCTCCGTTTACAGAGTAGAGTAATTGCGGTGGCGTATAAGCTGGATCGTCATTATCATTGATCGTCCCTCCGTTTGCATGGAGCTGAATAAAGCCATCGTCTGAATCAAAACATGAGTTTCTTTCTGTTATGGCACTGTCTAAAACTATAGGACTAGGAGAGCGTAAGTTTTGAGTACGGTTCTGATCATAGTATATATAACAATTGTTTTCGTCTCGTATGGTTACTGTATAGTCGCCGCTGTCAAGATTCTGGAAATAGTGAGAGTAGGCATTTGTCGTTGAAGATGTAAAGGTGAAGCCAGAGTCAATTGAAACATATACATCATTTGTAGCACTCCATGAAATGTCTATGCGTCCATCTTCCAAGCCCCAACAGCTAATGTCATTAAAGACACCTGATGAAGTAACAACTGTTGGCATTGTTTCCTCAAGTAAGAAACTAGATACCGGCCCTTCGAATAATTCTACAATCATGGTACCGTTGTACGTGCTTCCCTGAAGCGACTGAACTTGAACAGTATCCTGAAGAGTATTCGTTGTAATACGTGCACGATGATATGAAGCGATATCTATCTTATACAAACCTGGATCGATCCCCTCGTCTGCAATATTATAGTTAATTATCGCTGATCCCCCGTTTAAAGCAGTTGGCATGTTCGTCAAAACTGTACCACCGGTCGAACTCAGGCTTAATACATCTTCTTGGGAAATTACTTTGAAGATTGTATCTGACCCGTTTATCTCACTAAGTTGTATCGCTACATATCTTGTAATGACTGCTTCCGAGGTACCGGTTAATAATTTACTGTATTGAACTTGTGTGTTCCCAACGTTATTATACGGAACGGTAAGGGTCAACAAAGAAGCGTCATTAGTAACCTTAAGGTTTCCGTTAGGGAACCAGTTTAAGGTGTTTGCTCCGGTGTAGTTTGTTGATATAGCAACGCCTTCACCAACTATTGGATCATAGCCGCCCTTACTTAATGAGCCATTCACCGAAGTTGTTCCTACAACAACTGATTTTGAAGCAGTACTGTCTGGCTGAGAAGTTCTCTGATAAACTGGACAACCGATTGAGTCCGTTACCTGAATGTTATATTCGCGGCGCACTTGATTACCAAAGCTCGAATTGAGGGTATATGGACTCAATCCTCCGAAGAAGTTTGTAGTCTGCCAATTACCGCCATTATTTATAGAGTAAAGCAGTTCGTTTCTTCCAGTTGAAATAATTTCAATAAACGCGTCATTAGTATCATGACACGAAGGTCTAGAAGCTAGGATCTCAGTAATTTTAATAGGCGCGGGTTCGTCGATCACAAAGAATCGATTTTGCTCATACCTCACCGAGGCACAGCCTTTAGTATCCTTACCAACAATTTCGTATGACCCAGCACCGACATTAATGATTGCTCCTGACGAATAGCTAGGACTTGTAACAGAGTCTCCTAAAATATAAATCCATTGCACAGGGAACGGTCCGCTTCCTTTGACATAGATATCCGCATCGGTAAACGTGTAACAGGAAGCATCAGTGCTAATAACAGAATCAATCTGTACTTGATACACATTAGCATTAAGAGCAACTTTTGGACTTGCACAACCTGTGAATACATTCTCGTGACTAACGAAGTACGTCGTTGAGCCGGTGTCGCTTGTTGAAACGGCAGGGACAGTGTCTAATGAAATGTTATTTGCATCAAACCACTGAACCTTGAGACTACTTAAATAAGAAGCGCTGTACGGACCTCGATCGACCGCCAGTGTGTCAGAAGGCGAATCCTTACATATGAAATACGATTTTGAAAGTGGCGCTAACGGTAGCGAGCTGATCGTTATCCTTGATGTATCAAATTCACTCGTACATCCCGTGACTAAGTCATACTGCTGGACATATCTATAGAAGGTTCCTACACTATCTGTAGAAGGAGCTGGCAACACAGAAAGGGTGTCTGTAGAACCATTATCTCTATGCCATAGAAGGATGTTGTTGTTTTCTAATGCAGAAGCCGTAATTACAGTCGCGTCCTCAAATTGACAATATTCATAATCACGAATTTGAGGTTTTTGCGGTAATTCCTGAACGCTAACCATTTGCTCATAAGTGTACTGGCAGCCATCAATTGTTGTAGCTCTGGCTATGTAAACTGAAGAAGTGTCTGGTCTATGAACAAACGATGCGCCAGTTCCTTGAGACTGCATTAAAACCGGTAATCCTGAAGGCAGCGTTGTTCTGATATCCCAAACTATCGAACTAAAGTTCTGCGTATTTGAAAGTCCCAGACTTATTTGCTCTCCATTACAAATATTGAACTCGTTATTAGTTGTAAATATTTCTGCACCTGGCTTTTCTAAAAAGAACACTCTAGCCAATGCAAAATCGCTTAAACAACCTGTCCTTGAGTCTTCCTGTTTAACTAAGTAAGTCATGGTATCGCTTATAGAAGCTCCGCTAACAATAGGAATTGAACTCAAAGAGGTTATGCTATCTGATTGATACCAAAGCAGTGCTCCAATTGGTTGGTTGAATAAATCCAAACCAAGTGTTTGGCTGCCAATAGGGGAGACTTGAAGCGTACTTTCTTCACAAACTTCAATGGGTTGTGTTGTAGGTGGGGTTGGCAATCCATTTACAACGATAATAGCTGTATCCATTTCACTTGAACATCCCGTAATAGTATTATACTGCTGAACATATCTATAGAATGTTCCGGCCGCTTGGGTTGAAGGAGCAGGAATGGAGGTAAGCGTATCAATCTGTCCATTAGCTTGATGCCATAGTAGTTTGTTGCCAGATGATAGACTATCTGCTGTTAACGGGTAAGCGTCTTCAAACTGACAATACTCATAGTCGTTCATCGCAGGTCTTGCAGGCAAAGGCTGCACGGAAACCAGCTGCGTATACTCATACCAACAATTATTTGTTGTTAGGGCGTAAGCAACATAAACTGTCGATGATAAAGGTGTATGTGTGAAGGTAACGCCGGTGCCTTGATTGTATAATATCGGATAGCCTTGACGTTCTATGCGCCATGTAATTACCGTGAAATCTAGCGGATTGCTTAGCGCTAATGATATTGACTCTCCTTCGCAAACCTTAAATAAGCTATCCGTTGAAACTATATAAACATCAGGCTTAGGAAGCAAGGTTACTGGTGCTAGTGCAAATTCACTGAAACAACCGTTTCTAATATCCTCTTGCTTAACCAAGTATCCTGTTGATTGAATAAGCGATTGACCATTGATGAGTGGCAAACTGTCTATTGCTGTTGTACTATCTAATTCGTACCAGTGTAATGCCCCATAGATACCAAGAGTTGTGTCTGCAATAGGCCATGATATACCGCCGTAATCTTCACATAATATTCTTTCTTGAGTAGTCGGTTTAGTGGGTAGTGCGTTTATTGTAATTACCGACGTATCCATTTCACTCACGCAACCCGTTACTGGATCAAACTGCTGAACATATCTATAGAATATTCCAGCTAATTGGGTTGAAGGAGCAGGTAAAATTGCTACTGTGTCTATTTGGCCACTAGGTCTGTGCCATAATAGTTTATTCGTTGAGCTAACGCTGTCGGCATTGATTGGATATGCTTCTTCGAATTGACAATAAGTATAATCACGTATCCCTGGATTTTTTGGTAACGGCTGTACAGTAACCAACTGTTGATATTTCACAAGGCATGAATCTATCGTTAATGCCTCAACAATATAGAGCGTTGTGGTGTCAGGTTGATGTGTAAACGTAACACCATTCCACGCATTAGGAATGAACTTCTTAGTGCCGTCTGCCTGGGTATATTCAATACTCCATGATACTGCTACGAAAGATTGAGGCTTTGTCAATGCAAGGCTTACTTGATCTCCTAAACATATTTTATACAAGCTATCTGTGCTTACAATCGCTGCATCTGGTATTTCTTTAAAGCTTATTTGTGCCTGTGAAAGTTCAGAGATACACCCTGTGGTGGTGTCTTTCTGACGGACCGTGTAGAAGGTTGAACCAGTTATGGTTGAACCGGAAATCAACGGGGTTCCTACAATAGACGTGACACTATCTTTTTGGTACCAATTCAAGATTCCATCAACAATGGTAGTTGACGCATAGGGCTGAACTGGAGTAGTGTCGTTTTCACATACCGCTACAGGAGCAGTTATAGGTGACATAGGCAGTGGATACACACGGGTTTCAATATCACCGTAGACTGTTGTACATCCAGTTACTGTATCCGTTTCTGTGTAGTAGTAAACAATGGTGTCTACCTCAGTCGTGTTAGGAATGGGTGCCGTTGGTAATACCGCATTTCTGGCCTGTCCATTGTACCAAGAAACTTCTCCTAACGGAGTTGTTCCGGCTGTCAAACCACTTGAAATTGGATATGAAGTTTCAAATTGACAGTATTCTATCACTAACGATTCCGGTGTGTCTAAAGGCTCAACAACTGTCAACCATAAGAAATCCAATGTTGAACAGCCTGAAGTATCTTCTACATAAATATTGTATTTGATTGTAGAATCCGGACTAATCAAATTACTCATTCCCGTCATTGGTGGGTATCCTGTAATATCCGTGAACCAAGTAATGCTATCTATTATTGATGTTGGTGAAGTAAATTGGAGGCTAACACTAACATCTTGACCATAACATAATATGCCGTCTAAATCACTAGATAAAATATTATACTCAGGGCCGTTTGTAAAGATCACTGGCACAGTAGATTTTGCTCCAGTACATCCATTCACGGTATCCGTGTAGCTCACAAAGTAATAAACAGTGTCATTCAAGCCATCCCAAGCAACCTTTGGAGATAGTGCGACAGGAGTCAAGGTGTCTTTATCAAACCAATTTATCCTGAATATCGTTGTTGTGTCTACATTACTGATAAGATCATATCCTGTTGGATCTGATTTACATACCAAGGCTGAACTTGTCAAAGGAGCGTTAGGCTCTGCAATCCATTCAAATTCAACTTTTTCCAACGGACTTCTACAACCAGAAATGGTGTCAATCTGACTAACATACCAAGGGCCAGCCGAGGAGTCCGGTATAGGAGGTGAAGTTCTAAGTGAAGTCAAATTGTTTTGATCGTACCACTCAATGGCAAAGCCATTAATTGGGGAAGCACTCAATGGGCCCACATAATTTCCAAAACACACCTGTGGCAGGTTAACGATTGGTGCAGGAGCAGGTGGAAGCACTGTAATATTAACGGAGTTAGACGACTCACCGATCGATAATGAGTAAACCATTCTGCGCAGTGTAATTGACGTCTCAAACGATTCGTTAGGGTCGAATGGCAAAATCGGCTGTGTGTATGGCAACTCATCAGAGTCAACTAAAGTATCCCACAAACTAGTTGTTAGGTTATAGTATTCCCATACATAACGATACAGACTGTCTCCACCTTCAGGCTGCGTACCCGTCAAGTCTTGAGGTTTTCCTCCAAAGCAAATGGTTTGTGAATTTGAAATTACTCCTGGTATGAGATCATAAACCTTAATTCGTAGACTATCATTATTGTAGCATTTCAGGTTCCCGAAAATATCTGATCTATAGGCTCTTCCTTCTACCCAGTTTGTTCCTGCTGATAGAATGATGTTCGCTAAAGTATCGTTGGTTACGCCTTGTTGCTGCTTATTAATCTTCCAACGGTAGTCCAAAGTATAACCACTAACTACGCCGGTATTCATTATAAATGTCTGAGGCTCTCCCGTCGGGATCTTAACGTAGTTATTTATTTCCACAATATTCACTTGTGGGACACTCAAGACTATAATCTCAACAGTATCAGAAATGGCAAATCCACCTTGGTCGTATACATATCTTATTATCTTGAAATCAGATTCATAATAGCTCTCCGGTAATAGCGTATTCGTAAAGACTAATACACTATCGTCTAAGTGAAGAATGGTGTCACCATTAATGAATTTCTGAGTTCTAGGATCAACAACCGCTGGCGATAAAATCTTCCATTTAAACTCATACGCACCCGAACCTCCAGAAGGATATCCTAATGAGTTTATATCAGTAGGGTGCTGACCGTAACAAATCTCTTGAGTTATTGAAACACTGGACCCTGCGGTACCGCCAGCTACTGGGGCTCCTGCCGAAGAATAATTAAATCCAATAGATCCAGGATCAAAAGCATTAATATGAATGTAAATCGAATCTATTCCAACACATCCGGTCGCTGTATCAATACCTTTTACCGTGTAATATCCAGACGATGAAGGAGTAATTGTCAAAGGGTTAACACTTCCTATTACTCCGATCGTCGGATTATCTGGATCATAACCCAATGGATCAAAGAATTGATAAATATTTGCCCCGGATGCACTCAAAGTAACCAAACCAGCAGTTCCATTGGAGCTTGCCTGTGCTACTACAGTATTAGATGCCGTAATTGACACCGTACTTAACGGGGTAACCTGAATTGTAATTTTAGATTTTGGGCCCTCACATCCATCAATACTAGTGGCACTTACCCAATAGTAAGCATCCGTTTGTAATGTGCTGATATCAATGAATGTTTCAGGTTCGCCTAACGGGTCCTCATACCAGTTTAGACTTGCATATTGACCAGGGTTAACCATTTGATTCAATGGTAATATTTGAGCACCTAGACAATACGCTGTATCCCTAACTGTAACAGCTGAAGGTGTCGGTGGCTGTGTAACAATCAACTCTCGTTTTGGGCTTTCACATCCATTATCATCAATAAGACTCACCCAGTAGGAGATTGAATCCAGCGTTAACGTACTGTAAGAATCATAGAATGGTTTAACTGTAGTAGGGGTTGTTGATGAATCCGAATTATACCAATATAGCGTGAACTGCGCGTCATCATAATCAATGTAGGTATCGAGAGTCCCGGCAAAAGTATTTGCACAGATCCTTGTTGAATCCGGTACGGACACTATCGGGGCAGTTTCATTAGAATTAATGACTACGTAGATTGAATCGCGAACAGACTCACAATTTGTATTCGTATTTACTTTCGAAACAGTAAATAGTTGTACCCCTGTAATATTTCCATATACCTTTTGATTAGGGTTCCAACCGAAATCTGTTGACGTTGGTGAATCCCACCATTTCAATTTCATTGGAGAATATATACTATTAACATAAGGAGCCAGTTCAATTGAATCTTGACGACATGCGTAAATGGTGTCGACGGTAAAGATGCTCGAGGACGGTCTAGGATTCACTTTTACATGTATCAACTTCGCCGTGCTTTCACAATAACCGTTGGTATTGGAGATAAAGAAGTAGTAGTTGGTATCCTTATCGGTTGAAATAGTAGGCAATTCACCTGTGCCGTTCCAAAGGTTGGAGTTTAGATCATACCATTTCAGTGTTGTATTTGGATTCAATCCAGAGACGCGAGCGTCGAAATCATTAGCTGCGTCACCCTCACAGTATTCTAGAGTTCCACCAGCTGGAGCTGCTGGCTCCGGAAGTGTCTCTATCCAACCTAATGCCCATTGACTCTCACAAGTTGCCCCTCCAACAGGGACTTTATTGCGTAGGGCATAATAGAATGAATCGGTTTTTGCAGCGGTTACAGCAGTAAAGTTTACGAAGTAGTTTGCAGGCAGAGCTACACTGTCCATATCATACTTCATCAGTGTATAGCTCTGATCATCATATGTGGCTATATCATTGATGTTATACGGGCCTGAGCCGTTACAAATGATGGCAGAATCTAAATCTGGAATAGGCGGTAACTCAACTTCATTAACCACCATTTTAGCATATGGCGAGTAACAGCCCGTAGATAAGCTTTCATAGGCAACCCATAACGAATCTTTATCACCCGTTAAAGGGAATAATGTAGTCGAAGTTGCTCCTAAGAAACTTTCTGCTGGGTATTTAGATGGCGACGTATACCAATGAACTTTAACTCCTGCGTTATCATCGATATAATCTGCAAGATCATGTTCCCAATCATTTTCACAAATAAATGGATTTGTAACTACCGGTGTATTTGGAGCGTTTAATGGCACAACGACTACCGAAGGTGATGCGTCAGATAAACAAATTACCTCATCTTCATCACCATTTAACTCTGAGTAGTATGCCTTGGCGTAATATGTGCCGGGTGAACTGACGGCTAAAGTTCTTGAGGTGTCCAGAATACCCTGGCCTACACTGTACCATACATAGTTATAGCCATCAATCGGAAATGCAATTCTTAGAGTGTCGCTCTCACCCGGACACAAGTCTAACGTAGCAGGGAGAATACTAGGTTCTTGAACTAAGATGTCCTGAACAGAGAAGAACGTAGTATCACTGTTACATCCTCCGATATTTTTTGCGATTATACCATATTCTCCAGCATTTTGGAATGGCACCAAAGAGGAGTTGTTCGCGCCTGTCTGGTATAATAAGGACCCATTATTCATGTCATACCAATAGTAGTCCACTCCAGGTTCTGTTGGTGAAATCTCAACATCGATTGTAGCGTCTTCACACTTTTTGTACGGTGGTGTACTAGCCAATATTGGCTCGCTAGGAAGAGGGCCCACTGTAACAGTAACTTTATTAGTACTTGTGTCTCTACATCCCTGACCGTAGTTTGCTACAACATAGTATTGACCAGCAATATCGACTTGGATAGAGCCATTGCCTCCTGTCTGAGTCGAGTTTACAGGGTCAATTTGTCCTGTTTTCCACCATTGATAGTTTACCGTTCCAGACTGCAACGAACCGCCGACGTTTGTCCAATTAGAGACTGATAAGGTCGCTCTCTCGCCATCACAAAGCTCAACAGAACTAGGTGTAGCAACTGGTTCAATAATAGTATTTCTAATAATCTCTAAGGGGTCTGAATATGACGGGTCACAACCTTGAGAAGGCTTGCTTGATTTCACCCTATATCCCCCAGGACCCATATTCGTGAATCTTGTTGCAGATTCCGCCATAGTTGGTGTGTAGGTGAATGCTTTTCCTGGTAAATCTTGCCATATACCTGGAACCGCTTCTTCCTGCAACGTGTAAACAACATCTGTTTCAAACTCGTTGGTCAAAATGATAGTCGCTACATCACCTGGACAGAGTTCCGTCCAACGTTTACCTGTCCATTCACCATTTGGCGCATAGCCAGACCATCCAACTTGAGCTTCAAGAGGACGTATTATCGGTGTTAATAATGCTTGGTATTTGAGCTCTACCGAATTTGACAATTCAGACCAACATCCGTTGACTAATCGTTTCGCTCTATATACACCAGCCGTATTGGTGGTTATCGAATTTGAGGTGTAATTAGCGCCATTGATTTCAGCACCATCTCTATACCAGATGTATTGACCTATTGTGTTGTTTTGATCCGACAAGATTATTGATGACCCTGAACACAGGCTTACTATGCTTGAGTTATTTAATACTGGAGCTGCAGGTTGTTGCGTTTCCGTAATGATAATTCCATTACTCGTTATCTCACAGCCGTCCTCAATAACGCGAGCATAGTAAGTGCCCCCATTCTTGGCATAATGAGATGTGTTATTGTCATCATCCAAGGTTTGAACCTCAGTGTTGCTTTGAACATAATACCATTCTACCGTTTGACCTACTCCCAAAACAGGGATCTCTAGAAGTGTACTGTCACCTGCACAAATTGTATTGGTATAGCCTGTTGCTATTGCTAGCGTAGGTGCTAGAAGTTGTTTCTCTTTAACTCTTAATACACTGCTAAACTTGACCGTACAGCCTTTATCCGGATCGCTTACTTCGACTTTGAAGTCATCATAAGTAGTTGAGTTATTGTCAACCATCAGGTTGATGAACTTGACATCATTTACCCCATCTGCTACTATAGCGTATGGATCTCCTGACAATGGGTTATCTACTGTATCGTACCCTGCAAGATTTACGTCTTTGAATAACGTATATGTCAAGCCTTCGATTGCATTAGGTACATATAAAGCGAAAGTCTCATCAATACAAACTTCATATGTTTCCGTTCCTGATTCGTCAATGCTAACACCATTGTCTACTGCTAGGCTCGGTGCTAACAGAGAAGTCAATGTAAACACTTGAACTTCCGTAGTGTCGCCGATACATCCCGTTGTTGTGTTTCTAGCAACTACATGTAGTTGCTTCGTAGGTAGCATTGTCGGAGCTGAAGCTGTCTGCCATACACCAGCCGTAGTAATATTAATGTTAGTATTCGCTGTCCAGCCCGTCGCTGAACCGTTAATGATATAGCTGTATTCGCGATCCGCCTGAACATTGCTAATGGATACTGGCGAAGTAGACCCTTCACAAACTGTATCGTTAGAATATGTTATTTGAGGAGTTTCTGGTTTTGGATATGACGTAAACGTTACGGGTTCGCTGTATTTAGTACAACCGTCAAGTGTCTTGCCCACGCGATAAACTCCAGCTCCGATACTATTTTCAGTATTGCTAATAGTTCCAAAGATTGAGTCTGCAGGCGTACCCGTTTCTCCGAAATACCAAGTGTATGAAACACCTGCAGGGTCAGAGGATGATGCGTTCACATTCAGAGTGATTGCATCTGCCTCATTCTCACACAATGTAGTTCCAGATGGAGTGATCTGTGGTTTTGAAATATTTACACCAACTATATCTACAGTATCCGATTGAACAGCAGATCCGACAATACTAGGATCATCTACCTGGGTATAGTACTTGCCCGCAATAACGCCTAAGAATTTATTTATCGTTCCGTCATAAACGAATTGATATATATCACTATTGTCATCATATGCGATTTGAGACGGCATATTTACAGTCGGTAATTCCCATAACGTATAACGCTTGCCAAGTTCGGGTCCAACTATCTCTAAATCAAACTTACCGTTGTTACATATGGATATAGTCGTGCTCTGTGTGACGGGAAGACTTTGAGCGGTAAGAATTGTATCTACTGGACGCACAATCATTTGCGGCTCCAATAAATTCCTAGAAGTGAATTCTGCGGCGGCAGAGGTATCGCTAATACATCCCAATCCATCTCGAATAATTACCGCATAATCCCCAATCGTTGAAATAGTGGTGTCGTAATTATTCGAGGTCCATTGCCCAGGAACGCTATTTACAAACCATTTGTAATCGTAAGATGAAATTGCTGGAGTTGCGGTCAGTGTAATAAATTGATTTGCATACAACGCATTATCTCCTTGATAATTTAATACAGGTTTCTGTGGCTTTTGATTAACATTCAACGTTTTAGACGTCTGCGATGAAATTTTACATCCTTGTTTCAAGAATCGAACCTTGTATGTTCCTGCATCTGTGGCCTTGTAGGTTTGAGATGTCCCTAAAACATTATCATCGTCACTAATTTCATACCATTCAATCGTCACATCAGTAGGCAGGCTTGGATAACCATAAGCAGGGCTGGTGCCGGTCACGTAAATAACCGAGTCTCCATCACAAATTGAATTTATTCCTGCGAACGAGAGATCCTCAGTTAAAAGCGGTGTTGGTACCTGTATATCGTCTTCAACAATAATATAGTTTGACCATTTTTCTGTACATCCAGTCTTAAGCGCACGTATTTTGTAGATTCCTGTGCCTCCAGTGATAACAACTTCTGGGCTAATATTATCGCCAGCTGTAAATTCAGAAACAGGATTGATTTGCGAATAATAGTAAGAAGTGGCGCCAAAGTAACCATTGGAGCCTCCGTTGCCATTCCAACGGTATACCGTATATGTCGTGCCATACGATGTATCTGTAATGGCAATGTCAATTTCATTGCCTACGCAGCTTTTTACTGTATCCGCTTGACCAGACCATTGGGAATATTGAGGTGTGGCAACTGGAGTAGGTACAACTTCCTCAAAAATGACAATCGCATCGGATTGAGGTCCTTCACATCCGGCCGTGTTTACCGCCGAGACAGTCCAATTTCCACCTTCTTGGAAAGACCTAAAGTTATTTGAGCTAGGCTGCGGATTAACGCCTTCGTAATACCACTTGAAAGACGAGTTGGAGAAGTTTGAAATCTGGAAGGTTTTACTATCAGAGCCTTCACAGATTGTGTCACTGTAGTAATTAAGTAGTGGTTTTGCTGGAAGTGATTTAACCTGTATAAATCCGGACGTATTTTCATATTCACAGCCAGACAATAGGTTGGTAAAAGCATATACCTTATAAAAGCCATCGTTAATTGGAATGTAATTATTCAGATACCTCGTTACGGAAATTGTATCATTCGAATTGTCAGATCTAATCCATGCATAATTCCAATTTGCATTATACGGGACCTCTAACGAAATTGTAGAGCCTTCGCAGACAATACTACTACCTGTAATACTAAGGTTCGGAGCCGCTAAATCGTTAAAAGCGACATTATTACTGGTCGATACGGATTCACAGTCTCCTTGAATCGTTTTAACCGAATAATTCCCTGACTCGGTAATTATGAATTGTAGTGGAGTTGTGGAAGATGGATCATATACAATTACATTATAATCCGGATCTGCACCCACGCCAGTGTTCCATAACTCAAATGATTGACCAAGCTTAGGTGAAACCGGAACGACGTTTAAGGTTGCAGAGCCGCCATCACATAACCAGCCTGCAGAATTAGAGCCCGTACCATTAACGTTAACATTAGGAGCTGAAAGGTTTACAAAATCAACGGTAATAGCATTTGATGCGGTAGAAACACATCCAGAAGCATCTTCTGCTTTCACCGAGTAAACACCCGTAGAGGGGACTGTGTACATTTGAGTTGGGCTGGAAACAGGACTCGTATTCGAATACCATTGATAGCTAAAGCCTGATAGAGGACTTACAACTGATAAGTCATGATTTGATCCTCCACAGATTTCTACATCAGCCGAAGTATTGTATTCGTTTTCAATGATAGGAGCGTCTGGAGACTTGAGTACCCTAACTGAAATTGTATCCCCTGTTGTACACGTTGGAGAAAATTCACTAGTAACCTCGATGATATATTCTAAATCTCTAAACGTTTCACCCGTTTGCCAAAGCATGTTTGAGGCCGTAAATGGTCCATCAGAAATAGTAGTTGTGTTGACCCCTGAGGAATGTCCTAAATATGACAAGTCTATTGCGTTATACCAGGTATTGCTGGAGAATGCATAGTTCGCAGAATTAGTCATACTAATAGTCACCCCTCCTGAATTCTCACAAATTTCAGTAGTTGAGGCTGTTAGAATTGCCTTAGGCATTGAAATCGTTCTTATTTCATGTACGGAAGAGAAGTTCGTTGATAAACAATTGTTTTTCAACGCCTTTACTTTAAATGCTCCGGCACTTGCTAAATTAAATACCGCTGCACTACTAGTTGAAGCTGTAATGGTGTCAATTGAATTCCCCTGGTCGTCAAATAATACGAATGATGTAGATGCTGGATAGTCTGTAAAGTTTGTTATCTCTAAATCAAAGGTGTTTCCTTGCGTTCCACATATATATGCGATGGTTCCAGAAACGGCATTCCATTTCAACTGAACCATTGATAAATAAAGATCGTTAACCTGGAAATAAGATGATATATTCGACGAACAACCTGCTGCGGAAATGGCCTCTGCGTAATAGTTGTAGCCTCCGTTTAATATAGTTTCAGCATTAAAGGTAGAGCCCGAACCCACATAATTACCCGAATTTGATGTAACGCTTGTTTGTGACGATGATTTGTCCAATCGGTACCATTTATAAATAACTCCTGATATTGGATTGTTCACCGAAAGTTCAATGGTGGTTCCAACACAAATTTCGTGACCTGATACTGCTCCACTTTCTCCAACTATTATTGGTGCCGATGGTATTCCATTGATTGTTACTGTTTGTGGCGTTGTAGATGCTACAGTACAACCGTTTTTTGTAACGCTCACTTCAAATACAACATCGTGAGTCGTCGAGGCTCCGCTTATAGTTTTGGACTGCGGCGAGGCTGAATTACTAGTTGTAGAAACCGAACCAATGTTAATATCATCATTAGACCAATTATATGTTGCGCCTGAAACAAAATTTGAAACGGTCAATTGAATATCGGACGCGTCACAGACACCGTAAGTAGGCATTGCAATTACGGGGACATCAAGGAGTACTGTTTCAACCCTGACCTCCAAACTTCTATTATAACATGTGCCGCTAGTTCCATCAAATATCGTCGCACGGTAGTATCCGGAAATAGTTGGTTGATGATGACCCTTGTCGTCAGACGCGGTGAGCTGCGTCCATGTACTAGATCCTATTGACCGAACTTCCCATGTTATATCATACAGGCCTAGAGTATCCGCACCAGTAATTAATAATGGATCCCAAGTACTTGGACATAGGTATTGTATTGTTCCTGAACTAGGAATTAATAGCCCAATGGTAGGAGTAGGCAGCGCAATTTCCACAACTTCCACTGGAGAAGAAAGTTGAGATTCGCAACTAGTCGCTATGTTCTGTGCCTGAACAAAATATTTTCCTTCGCCATAAACAATAAAGCCCGTATTGTCTGAATTCCAAGATGGTGATGAAACGAGACTTGGTGTTCCTGAGGCGTATTGAGACGGAGCTAAATAATATAACAGGTAATTCTCACTTGAAAGGGTCGTTCCAATCTCTATTTCAATTCCTTCTGAGGCACATGTTGTCGATAATGTCATTAAACTCGAGGTAGCGAATGAAACTGACGGTGTGTTCGGTGCATTGTTTACGGTCAATGTCAATGCTTGTGATCCAGTTTTATATGATTCCGCGCTACAGGTGACCCCTGTATAATCGTCTCTAACATAGAGAACCGCGCCATCATGCGTAGCATTTAAAGTAAGTCCCGTGGAAGCATTGATTTGAACAGGGGTTGTAGATCCGCTCAATATATACCACCACGTTCTTGTCGAACCAACCGTACTTGGTGCATTCAATTCTGAAACAGTGAAGTCTGTTCCACTCCCTGTGAAACTAAGTACTTCTCCTTCACAATATGTCGCTGTTCCGTTTACTGAAAGAACAGTAAGCGTAGCAGGAGTGATAATACTTATGGCAACATCGTCTGAATTCTGAGAATTACTACAGCCTGAAAGTGTTGTTTTGACTGAAAAGTTGCCTGATATGTAATCTGTGCTTGAGCTCGAAATTGTATATGTCGAAGAAGATGTTGTTGCAAATGGTGTTGTGCTAGTTCCTTTAAACCAATTGTAGGTTAAGCTACTCGCTAAAGAATGTGACGATGACGCATTTAGAACAATACTGGTGCCATCGCAAACAGTACCCGCGGCAACTGACAGTAATGGTTTCGGCAAGTCCTCATGAATAATCTGTAATGGCGCTGATAGCAAAGATTCACATCCGTTAGCATCAATCACAGAAGCTTTATAATAGCCCTCACCGTCAGTGATAAGAGTTGTACCTGAATAAATACTTGTTCCAATTCCGACTAAAGCAGTGTTGGTTTGTGCATTTAATCCTACGACTTGAGCCACCGAACTTGAATAAGTAGAATTGTCAGCACTGTAGTACCATGTGAAAGTCGGTGATCCAACCGTGGCTGATGTTGCTGTTACAGCTTCTGAGCTGGTACTGCAAATGGTCACTTGCGTCGCAGAGGTACCAAAAGCAATAGTTGGAGCAGCAGGAACTGGATAAACTATAACCGTCAGAACATTCGATTCGGCAGCACACCCCTCGACATCATGCTCGTCTTTCGAATAAATCGAATACGATATGTTCGCCGTGGTTGTATTGTTTAATGTAATTCCTATTGAAGGAGTAAAGCTGGTCCAACTAGAGCTTCCTGGCTCCTGGTAGTACCAAGTCCTCGTGTAACCAGTTGGTTCAGTTATACTAGCATTCAAATCTGAAGCTATTAGATTATATCCTGAACAGACAGTTGATACACTCGACGAAATTGTCAATTCCGTAGGTGTAATAACACTGATTGTCGTTGATGAAGATATCGGTGAGCTCGTACATCCAGATAGCTCAGAAAGAACCGCATAATTACCGCTACCGTAATTAACATCTGAAGGTGGCAAGGTATAAGTCGAGGTTGAAGATGTTCCGAGTTCGACGTTTGTTCCGTTAACCTCTTTGTACCATTTATAGGTCAGTGCTGCCGTTCCGGTGTATGATGATGTTACAGCAAGCACTATATCATCATCATCACATACTGTGCTATTAGGGTCTTGTGATGTAATCGTCGGTTGAGGTAAGTCGAATTTGCTCAAAGAAAGTACATTAGAATATCCATTCGAGGTACATCCATTAGCGTCGGCAGTTTTCACTCGGTAGTAACCTACTCCATCTACATCATTCGAGTAAATAACTGGTGATGTGCTTAGATTGGTGACCGCTTGCGGACTTGTCCAAGATGCATCCGTAGCATACTCCCAGGTAAAGGTCTGATTAGACATCGATGCCCCTGATACAATCTCAATAGTCGCTAGAGAACCTGAACAAATAGACTTGCTACCATTGGTTCCGTCATTATATTGAAGCACCGGAGTACTTGGTTGCTGGTTTATAGAGAGTGTTATTGCCGTGGTAATTGAATTCGATACACAACCCGCAGATTGATGTTCATCTTGAATATATAGGTTAGCACCATCATGCGCAGCATAATCTAGGATTAGGCCTGTCACAGGAATTTGTACCGGAGTCGTTAATCCGTTCGGGATATACCACCAACTACGTGTGAATCCTGTTTGAACAGCTTGATTTGCTGAATATGAAGGTGACGACGAAATGTTCAGTGTCTCACCTTCACAAAACGTATTTGAACCGGAATTCGAAGTAATCGAAAGAACTGGAGGTGTAACAACGGTGATGGTCACTGTAGACGACACTGGTGAGGTTGAAGAACAACTCGCATTGGCCTCAGAAACACGATACTGACCCGCTACATTTGTCGTATAACTAAACGTGTTTTCACTTAGAGTAACCCAGGCACTTGACGCATCGTCTCTGCGCTCCCAAACAAAATATGAGTTCTGTAAACCATTTTGAGCGCTAGCGCTCAATGTCACATTTGTTCCAGAACACACTGTTGTGGTTAATCCAGTTTGACCATTTATTGTAATTGTTGGCGCCTGGGCAGATGAACCGCCTAGGTCAAATGCTAAAACCTGAAGAGCATTAGAGTATCCAGACTCACAGCCTGTTGTCACATTAGATGATTTTAGCCTGTAATACCCTACTGCACTTACTTCAATAGCTCCAGTGGTTGGACTTGCCGAAAGGTTTGTTGGTATACTTACAGGGGTGAATTGGGCATTCACAGAATACTCCCAACTCAGCGTCATTCCCGTTGTTGTAGTGGCACTGCTTGCTTGCAAAACAAGGCTTGATCCAGAGCAAATAGTCTTAGCACCATTTGTTCCATCTGTAAATTCAACAATAGGATCAACTGGAACAGAGTTGACTGTTATAGTATTGGCTGTCAAACTAGATGTAGAGCTACAGCTCGATGAACCATAGGTGTCTTTTACATAAATCTTCGATCCGCTCTTAGATAAATCCAGTAGTAACCCGGTTGTTGTATTAATTTGAATAGCAGAAGTTGATGCGCTTGGAACGTACCACCAAGTTCTGTTAAATCCTGTTGCAGGCGATAATGGGCTTGCGTTGTAGCTACCTGTTCCAACCGTGTTGAAGATTAACGTTTGACCTTCACAGAATTCCCCATTTACTGAAGAAGAAATAGTCAATGTTGGAGTGGTTACTGCATTCACCACTAATTCACTAGATATAGGTGACGAGGAGGAGCACGTTGACACCGTCTCGCTTACACGATATCTTCCACCTGTTGTAACTGAAAGATCTGTGAGGGCACTTTGAATAATGGTGTCCCACCTCGACTGTGCGTCGTTGTATCTTTCCCAAATGAATTGTGTGTTTGTTATACCGTTAGTTCGTGTTCCCCTTAAAGTTATGCTGGATCCATCACAAGTGATTGCAGAAGATTGAGCACTACTAGCACCAACAAAATTTATTGACGGGGTTGAAGATAAACTGTAGTTATCAAGCTCAATGATATTTGAATAGACCGAGTAACAACCCGACGATATATTATAAACTCTTACCCGATAATATCCTGGAGAACTAACATCTACATATGTTCCATTTGTATTACTGCTTGTGAGCGTAGTCGCACTTGTGAATGCAGCAACAGTGCTATACTCCCATTCGTACGTTAAACTTAAAGAAGCGCTTGGTATCAAAATTATTGCTTGATCGCCAATACAGATTGTCTTTAATGTCGAAGATCCGTCTGAATAAGTTATCGAAGGCGTTGTTGGTATTGCGTAAACGGTAACCAATATCGAAGTGCTAGACCCGTTAATCTCATTATAGGTAATCGTTGCACTGCCTGAACCTTGTCCTGTAATCTCTCCAGTTGTCGCGTTTACACTTACAAAAGAACTATTTGATGTAGTCCAGGCAGATGTATTCGCTGGAGTTCCAGTCGCCGATAGTGCCATTGACTGTCCTTCACAAAGTTTAAAATTGCCAATTTGATTGTTGGGACCCGTAATCGATGGAGCAGCACTAACTGTGAAGAGTGCTGTAGTCGGACATGACGTCGTAGCGTCCGTATAAGTAATCGTCGTCGTACCCGGCCCTACAGGTACGATCTTACCCGCTGTAGTTGCATCCACAGTAGCAACATTCTGATCGCTACTACTCCATGAACTCGCAGTAGTTGTCGTGTTTGCGTTGATCAATAGCACCGGTTGACTACCGCCTACTGTCGCGGTCATCGTTCCCGAGATCGTCAACTCTGGGTTAACCGTCACCGTAATAGATCCTGTACAGTTTGCTGTTGAAGTAAAGGTGATTGTCGCTGTAGATTGTGTACTTACCGATTTCGCGGTAACAACGCCACCACTTACCGTGGCTATACTATTGTCACTACTGCTCCATGTACCCCCAGAGACCGTAGATGACAACGTCACCGTCTCTCCTACACACAACGTAGATGATCCCGTAGATACTGATACCGAAGGAAGGTCCTGTACATTAACGGTAACCTGAGCTGTATTCTCACAACCGTTCGCGTCAGTGCCTGTTAAAGCATAAGTCGTCGTCGTCGTCGGGCTCACCGTTATACTCTGTGTCGTCGCTCCTGTACCCCAGTTGTAAAACGACATTGTACTAGAGGTCAACGTCGCACTACTACCTGAACAGATCGTCTGATCTGCTCCCGCAGTCACCGTTGGAAGACCATTCACCGTAACGATCTTCGTTACAGTACAGCCCTTGTTATTCTTATATGTTATCGTCGCATCTCCATCGCTAACCCCCGTAACTACTCCGTTTAATACCGTCGCTATAGATGGATGCAACGATTCCCATGGTGTCGATGTACTCGCTGTACCTGAACCCGTCAACGTAACGTCAGCGCCGATACATACCGATACCGATGCAGAAGGACTAATCGTCGGTGGTGCCAACACGGTAACCGTAACCTGATCACTAACCCCACCCTTTGTATAAGTAACCGTTGGTGTCGTTCCGCCATTAGAAGACGTAAACACCGCTGTTGATGTTGTCGTAGTAGTAGACGTTGACGCGATACTACCGGCGCTCACGCTCCAAGTACCACCAGATGGTGTAGCTGTTAAGCTAATAGATCCTCCT